>Ga0255429_1168_pt1 | contig 13885 bp, 16 predicted proteins | sample ANMaggSeSYBR02H9_FD_182636 | JGI IMG/M metagenome (GOLD analysis project Ga0255429, IMG submission 182636) | Sediment cell enrichment communities from methane seep in Santa Monica Basin, California, United Staets - ANME aggregate JGI... | ecosystem: Environmental > Aquatic > Marine > Cold seeps >... | reverse complement strand
TGTGATGACGGCCTTTGCAACCAGTACTGCATCACTTTCGCTTGCTGCCCCCGTGACCCTTGCCTCGATCAGGCGTGTGGCACCTTCACCGTCCCTGGCGATCATCCTGGCAAGTGCTGTGCATACTGCTTTCAGACCCTGCCCGAACTCTTCCGGGTCAGTGTGGCCTATTGTGTGGCTCACTTTGTGGCTCTTTGCGTGACCCACTGCGTGATCCATTTGTCCGGTGGCGGTTATCAATACCATATCATTTGTGCTGGTATCCCCGTCCACCACTACCATATTAAAACTCTTATCCACTGCCCGCTTAAGATGCTTTCCAAGCTCCCGGGCACCCATCGCAGCATCGGTATACAGGAAAGCCAGCATAGTACCCATATTTGGGGCGATCATGCCGCTACCTTTTGCTATCCCGCCGATGCGCGTGCCGTCAGGAAGTTCAACTGCCGCCTCCTTGGCAAAGGTGTCTGTGGTCATAATGGCACTGGCAGCGGCTGTACTGCCCTCTGCCGATTCAGTCAAACCCGCTGTCACATCCTTCATCTGTGACCTGATAATATCAAGATCAAGCCTGTGACCTATAATACCTGTGGATGCCACTGCCACTGTCCTCTCATCCAGGCCAGGACCTTTGGCAGCCAGTTTAGCCATGTCCCTGGCATCCTCTATTCCTTCTGGCCCGGTAAATGCATTTGCATTGCCGCTGTTAGCTATCACTGAAGATAACCTGCCCCCCTCTAGGTGCTCCCTTGTAAGTATCAGGGGTGCGGCTATGACCCGGTTGCGAGTGAACACACCTGCTGCACTGCCGTCTGCCCTTATAAGCGCCAGGCCGTACTTATCCTGCTTTACACCCCAGGCAGACACACCTTTTACAGCACATATGCCACCGTCTATGAACTTCAACTGCAACAGCAACAGCTCCCATCAAGCCGATAATGCCAGCCCGGCAATAATATTATGGCGCGTCACAATACCAACCAGTTCACTGTCCTTGATCACCGGCACCCTGACAACATTATGTTTAACCATTCTCGATGCCACAGTCTCCAGGCTTTCAGAAACATCTGCGGTGACCACGGGATGGCTCATTACATCGCTGACCTTCTTATTACCCACATCATCCAGTGCATGGCTGGCCTCTTCCCATCCGATAAGTTCCCTAAGCGGCACCTCAATGATCTCGAAGGGGCTGGGCAGCCAGAGCTGGCTATCCCTTTCCGGTACTTCCAGCAATTTGAGGATATCACTTTCTGTGATCATCCCTGTCACTTTCCGATCCTGTACCACTGGTATCCCGCCTACCTTATGCTCCCTGAGTAACCGGGCAGCATGTTTGACCGGGTCGTTTGGACTGCAAAATATTACGTTCTTTGTCATGATCTCATTTACCTGCATAATTATCACTCCTTTTGGCACTCCTCATGGAAAGGTTGCAGGATTCCATAGTCCTGCCGTTTCGTCAAGTCCGAACATCAGATTCATGTTCTGCACCGCCTGCCCTGATGCTCCTTTAACCAAGTTGTCTATGGCAGATACCACTACCAACCGCTGTCCTTCTGCATCCGTCTCAAACCCTATATCGCAGAAATTGGAACCCCGCACCGGACCCAACATGGGAATGCCATCCATAAGCCGGATGAATGGTTTGTCCCTGTAGAACCGGTTGTAGATATCGGCAACCTGCCCTGTATCCATATCTTCTTTCACGAACAGGTGGGCCGTGGTCAGGATACCCCTGACGGACGGGATCACATGCGGCGTGAAACTGACCCTGGTATTATTATCCAGCCGTCCCAGTTCCTGCTGCATCTCGACACCGTGGCGGTGGGTAGTAAGCTTGTACGCCTGCACGTTCTCTGCCATGTTCGGGTAGTGGGATACCCCACTTGGTTCGGCACCGGCACCGGATATTCCGCTCTTGGAGTCAAAGACCACCCGCTCGACCAGCCCGGCGGCTGTCAGTGGTGCAGCTGCCAGGGTTGCGCCGGTCGGATAACATCCGGGATTGGCGATCATTGAGGCACCGACAACTTCAGGATGCAGTTCAGGCAGGCCGTAAACGGCCTCCTTTGGTGCTTTGTGTTTAAGGTTGTAGGTCTTTTCGAACACACCAACAGGCAGCCGGTAGTCTGCGCTAAGGTCTATGACCTTTGTGCCAGCGTCCAGTAACGGTGGTACCACATCCATGGCACTGCCGTGGGGGACTGCTGTGAAGACCACATCACACTGGCTCGCAACTTCACCTGCACTTAGGTTTTGGAACTTCAGGTCAGTAAAACCCCTCAGGTGCGGGTGTTTGTCACTCACCGAAAGACCGTCCAGGCGCCGTGAGGTCACGCATACCACTTCTACATCCGGGTGGCCGGACATAAGGCGCATCAATTCGCCACCGGTGTAGCCTGAGCCTCCGATAATTCCTGCTTTTATCATAGTATCACTTTATTTACTACTCTTTAGGATATATAATCTATTTATCAGCTATGTTTTTTGCTATCTTTTTTGGTGACTTTTTGTTATTTCCCGGAACGGTTTATAACCACAGAGTGCACAGAGAACACAGAGAAAACAATAACGTTCTGTGCTCTCTGTGCTCTCTGTGCTCTCTGTGTTCTCTGTGGTTGATCTTCTTTGCCATGATCCATTTATCATACTTGATCAGAATAAATTAAAAAGTCTCATCTTTTTTGCAAGGAAAATTGCGTTTTTAGACTCCACTTACGCCCTGCGTCCGACCCTAACGTCCAACCCCGGATATCATCCATTTGCGCCAGGATTATCGATACTCACCCAATGTTGAAGATCATCCAAAAAAAATATAAAACTAAGCCAAGGTCCGGATTCGAACCGGAATAAAACCGCTTACTGCCAGCACATGATAATGTGCATATCTGCAGGCGATTGCGTAGCCGCTCCGCCACCTTGGCGCTTAGTTGGCTTAAATATCCATAATAATAAATAAGATTGAAAAATCAACCATTATTTATCACACTCAAAACATATTTTTAAGATGTGTTGACCACTTTGCGACTCAAAAAGTACATAATTGTATTTATAGATAACTATTATGTCAGTACAAATTTTTGGTCTGGGCTTGGCCTTGAGTTTCATGACGTGCCTGATCTGGACAGCACTGTAAGAAATCAAAGACTTTAAATCACACCCCATCTTTTCATATTATGCGCCCTTTTCTTCATGATCCCCTCATAAGTTTTTAGGGCGCTTGATGTGCCCGGAACTCATGCTATTCAAGCCTATTGGCTTCTGGGCGCATCTTATCCCCTCGCACACCCTTGCCCTATCAATCAAAATATGTGCATTTAAATTGAACAACAATTTACACAACATTATGCCTTATATCAATCTTACCACAGATTGCCATATAGCTATTGTAAGTATTGTTCATTGCTGGGAAGTTGTTAAAAAGGACATTGCCGGACAAGATGGAAAATCAGGAGACTTTTTATTATTTACTGATACCAATTTAAGTGTTTCGCAAACTATATAAGTATATATATATAGCATTTCCAGAATAAATTAAAAAGTTTCTACGACGATATAAACTGCGTGCTCGGAAAATAGCTGGCAAGCCTAAAACGTCTGGAGTTAAAATAAACAATTGTTCATTTTGCATGAATAATGTAGTCTCAAAACCGGAAAGTCATTGAATTGTAAACTGTTGCACGATAAGGGTTATGAAAAGCTTGAGCTGGATGTGGTTAAAGTCGCAAGTCCGGTTCTTAGAAGAGGGAGAGCGAGAGCGAGTAATCGCTCTTTCTTATTCGGCTGTCTTGAAAATTACTGGAAAATATAACCGTGTCAGATATTATATGTTGCAATATTGTATGGTTGACTCGACACTAGTAGCTGCCACACCCAAGTGTTGGATCTTTATTGTTGCCAGGTCGCACAACAGTAGTTAAGCACACACGATACGATTATCTTCTATGGATATAAGCTGTCGTGACTGCCCAATCCTCACATTTATTTATACTCAAATCCTTCAGGTACCACATGACAGACATCGTGATCATCGACTACGGCTTAGGCAACCTTCGCAGTGTCACCCGCGGTCTTGAACATGCCGGGGTAGCCGTTACCATATCTTCAGACCCGGCCGCCATGCACAGGGCAGACGGCGTGGTGCTGCCCGGAGTGGGTGCATTCCAGGACGCCATGCACAACCTGGCCCCGCTCAAGGACGACCTGATAACGGTAGCAGGAACTGGAAAACCCCTGCTTGGGATATGCCTCGGGATGCAGATGCTGCTCACCCGGTCCGAAGAGGGAGGCCAGACCGACGGACTGAACCTCGTTCCCGGTAAAGTCGTCCGCTTTCCAAAATCGGTGGGCAAGATACCCCACATGGGCTGGAACTCCCTTGATATTAAAAGTGACCACCAGTTGTTCAGGGACATACCACCCAATACTTATGCATATTTTGTCCACTCCTACTATGCAGACTGTGCCCCGGAATACGTACTGGCATCATCCGAATACGGCATAGAATTTGCCGCTGCTGTCGTCAATAAGGAAGGCAACGTGATGGGGACCCAGTTCCACCCTGAAAAGAGCGGGGACTTGGGGTTGAAGATGCTCAAAAATTTTGTAGGGATGTGTTAAGTTTTGGACCCGGATATCGACCGCTGGTTCCCTTATCCTGGATACAGGCCACACCAGCGTGAAATGCTGGAGGCAGCGGCAGAAATAGTACGCACCGGCGGGCACAGCGTATTTATGGTGGATGCACCCACCGGCAGTGGGAAGACCAGTATTTTGTCGGCTCTGCTTGCTGCCAGGAATGATCAACAAATTGTGGTTGTACTGCGCACTGTAAGCCAGGTTTCCATCTATCTTGACGAGATTAAGAAGATAAGGCAGAACACCAACAAGCGTCCAAGGGTTGCATACCTGGTCGGCAAGGCAAAGACCTGCCAGTTGAGGGATGAGATGGACAGCGTCTACATGGGATGTGATCTGCTAAAGATCATGACCAGGCAACTGCTGGAATCAAAGATGCGGGAATATATGTATCTGGCTGGAAGGTCACAGGATACGGTCTATGACCCTTCAAAGGATGAATCGCTGCTTGAATTGATAATGGATGAGAGGGAGGGAGAGCGTTCCTGCTGTCCATATTATTTGCTGTCCAAAGAAGCTTATCTCTTTGATGGGGAAATTAAGTTTCGCAGTTCCAGGAAAGCCCAGGAAGTTGGCCGGGCCATCGGGGACAATATTATTTACCTGGACGAACTGGACGAACATTGTGGTGATATGTGTCCCTATGAGGCTATGGCATTATCAGCAGAAGATGCTGATGTGGTTATCCTGAACTACAACCATGTGTTTGATGATACCTACAGGGATGCCATGTACAACTGGCTGGGACTGGATCCTGAAAAGACCATCCTGCTTATAGATGAGGCCCATAACCTGGGGGATACTGTGCGGGCTGTGAACAGCGATGTCCTGTCCCAGTTTTCTGTTAAAAAAGCCATAAAAGAAGTGGAATCTTCCAGGATGAAGGCAAGGAAGGCTGGCCTGAACAAGAGCCTGGCTGTGGCAGAGCAGATACTGCCCAGGATAATGAAGTTCATGGAAAAGATGAACGAGAAAGGCACATCATCAGAGGAGTGGTTCGACCCGCACATGTTCTCGGATTTTGTGTTTGGTGAAAGCCTGGTGCGGGAGGATGATAGGATGGTGGCTGAACTAATGAACCTGGGTGATGTGATAGCCAGGCAGAAGGAAAGCGGATCAGAATCTTCAGAGATGCACCTTCAAAAGGTAGGTGACTTCCTGTTCATGCTGAACTTTGCAAAGAACGATGAGGCTTACGTACCACTGAAATATACTGATAAACGCCAGGTGGGGGGTAATACCTACACGTCCACCACACTGGAGATACGCAACCTTGACCCCAGCCTGCAAATAGAGAGCGTGGTAGGCCAGCACCATGCCACTATAATGATATCTGGTACATTCTCGCCGCCTGAAGCATATGAGCTGTACTATTTTGCTAAAAACGGCAGAGCAACCATAATAACACTCCCAAACCAGTTCCCTCCTGAGAACAGGTTGGTACTGACAGCAAGCAGGGCCACCACACAAAGTTCACTAAGGGATGATCGGGATAATGTGACTGAGATACAGCAGCATCTGGAATCGTTTATTGCTGGTGTACCCGGAAATGTTGTGGTCTACTTTACTTCATATAATCTGCTGAACCAGTACATGGATATTTGCACCACGGTTGCAAAGGCAGCAGGCAAACAGATATATCTTGAACCCAGGGACTCGAAAGAGGTGTCATCAGTGCTGGCCAGATTCTTCCAGGCCGGGCTTAAGAGTGCCACAAAACCAGGGGTACTGCTTGCAGTGGCAGGCGGCAAGATGAGTGAGGGTATTGACTACCGGGGCGAGGCTTTAAAAGGTGCTATGGTGGTCGGACTGCCGTTGACTGCATATACTGAGATACAGAAGACTGTGAATGAATATTACAAGAGCAAGTACGGGAATAAACAGGGGATGTTCATAGCTTATACCCTGCCTGCAATGAACAGGGCACTGCAGGCACTAGGACGGGTACATCGTGCAGCAGATGAAGATGGAGTGCTGGTGCTATGTGATTTTAGGTTTGCGAGCAAGGGAGGGATGGGGGTGCGGGAGTATCTGCCTGATTGGATGGACAGGGAAATGAAAGTATGTTCTGGCAGGGAAAGTGCGCAACTGATCGCTGATTGGGTGAAGCATCATAAGCGTGCTGAGGTTCCACTGGAAACAAAGGGGTTATTGAATGTTGAAACTGACAACAATGAGGTACAAGAACCCATTTTACAAACTGGTAAAATTAAAAAGACCAGGCTTTTAAATATCCTTGCTAAGATTGCCAGGTCAAAGGAGAGATTCTATCTCGGCACTATTAATAATCAACTCAAAAAGGAGGATAGGCTGGATTCTACGCAGTTGAAGGAGATGTTCACGGATGAGGATTTTTCTCGTCTGGGACTAAAAGCCTGTTATGTGCATTCCATAGGTGAGGTGGAAGTAAAGCATATCCGAAAGAACGATAAGTAGATAATGGATACAATAGATATTAGCGTAAATCGCCCAGTAACTTTTTGCCGTCGTGGCTTAGCCTGGCAGAGCGACTGATTCGTAATCAGTAGGTCGTGGGTTCAATTCCCACCGGCGGCTTGTTCGCTTATTTTTCCTGCATTATCAACCTTATGCTACTGATTTCAACTTAATATCTTCCAAATAAACCATTTCAATTTTTTAGGACCAGTCAGGACTTTTCATTAAAACATGGAATACAGTAACCCTTTCCATCCTTTTCCTTGATCCTTGTCTCCATCACCGGCTCCCCGCACCTGGAACATGGCACTGATTCATGTATCCGGGCATGCGATGGCAGTTCAATTGTAACGTCCCGTATGTCGAACAACTCATTTTCATCTATACTCAATATCTGCGCAATCCGCTCATCACGGTCCTCCTTTTCGAACATAGTGCCCTTCAGGCTTACCCGTACACCACGACCAAGGGGGCGGAGTGCGAGGGTATATACATGCTTGCCGTAATCCCTGAAAAATAAGTTGCCCTTACCAAAGGTGCAGCCGGTCATGTACTGTATGGCATCCACTGCGCAGGAATTGTTCTCCACAATTGCTATTAATTCTTCATCCTCTGAGCGCATGGTATGAATTCGCTCCATACCTGCCTTTGCAGCGCGGTAGCCAAGTACCAGGCCCGGACAGAAGTGGCCGTGGAAATCGATGATGGGTTTGAGGTCAGGGGGAATATAGGGCTGTGTCATTGATGTAGGATTGGTTGCGATGAGGTTAATAAGTTTCGCGGAGGATGGACTATTATAATGCTTGAATGATGTGTTTTAAGGAATCAAGAAAATGCTCACTTCGTTCGCATTTTCTAAGCCTACAGGAAAGCATATACTTTCATACACATTTTCCTGCACATAAAAAAACAGACTCATAATCCTAAGTATCGTAATTCTAATAATTTGTAATACATTTATGATACCTAAAATCAGGGTTTTAAAACGCAAGCAAAAACAGCCACAATGGAATGAATAGAATCCAGACATATCCAAAAGGCACCATTATTGCTAATATATTAGTAATAATGCAAACAATCTTGGCGATTATGATCGGAATAAATCCTACCGAATAATAGAACATTGTTTATCTGGCTTGACTCCAAAACTTACCCCAGCACCCCGATCTGTGTACCCCTGACCGACCTGCGGTAGCGTTTACTGATCTCAACAGTCTCATCCAGATTATCTTTGGTTACCCAAACCACGTGAGGAAAATCCGAACCTGTAAATGCATGCCTGAATGCATTGTAGATAGCACTATCAACCTTCCCCTGCTGGTAAAGTTCCTTAATAGAAGGCCAGCCCCAATCAGAAACCAGTACTTCAACCGCCACGAGCCCGTCCCGTTCGAACACCTCCACCAGCAGTGCCGTAACCATGCAGTTTCCTGACATCACAGCAACATTACAGTTGGATACTGCATACTCATTGCCGTTGAATGATAAAGCCAGTCCTCCGGCATCCCTGGTAAAATCCAGCATTTTCCAGTCAGTGATGCTGTCGCCTATGGTGGCTGATTGCTTCATATCCGGCCCTTCCTTATCAAGAGCACTTATCACTGCCTCATATTTGTGGATGCCACCTATTGGTTTTATCTCTTCCAGCACACTACAAAAACCAGTGGAAGGGAGTATATCCCAGAAAAAGCTATCCATCTGCCTGATAGACCGTATAATGTACATACTGGTGGTAACTGGTACTGATGATATTTACTGTATAGCTGCGTCTTAGCAGCTCTATTGCCTTGATGGAACCGGCAATGAAATTTGCATTATCCTTTGCCTTTTTCACAAGGAAATCATTATCCAGGCCGAAGGCTATCAAAAACGGTGCAATCAATGCAAGTGTGTTTCCGGGCTCATAGTCCTTCTTATTAACAACGTATGCCAGGTAATCGTCATAAGCACTGATATTCGTAAAAAGTTGATCTCCTCCTTCAATCCCCTGGTGCATAATGTCAAAAGCATGGTCTGCCGTGACCCACGGTCCTTCCCAGTCTGAGTTGATCATTGAAACCCCTTGTTCAATTTATGTCAATAGTATGTATTTCTACATCCATGTATTTTTACACCCACTATTTTATACACCCACTTCAAATTTATTACTATTATATCAGAACAATTCAAATATCCCGATCCCTGCCAGAGTGAGTGCAGTCACCACAATCCCGGCTATCAGTACGCCCGTGAATATCGCAAGCAGGGCATGCCTGAATTCAATACCGAACACGAATGCAGCAGCGCATCCCGTCCAGGCTCCGGTGACAGGCAGCGGCACTGCCACGAATAACGTAAGTGCCAGCGTACCATATTTCTCGAACCTTGCATTGTGCTTGTGGTGAGTGCGGGTGAACAACCAGTTGAAAAATATATCCCAAATTTTCCAGCGTCGCAGGAAATCCGATACAGGCCCAAGGAATAATAAAAGCGGGATAACAGGTATCATATTACCGATCACGGCCAGGAAGTACGCTTCAGGGACAGCCATACCGTAACCGCCAACCTCGGCCGGGGCAAGTGCAAGTGGTATGGCACCCCTGAGTTCTGCCACCGGAAGCATGGAAATAATAATAGTGGCTGCCCAGTCCGGAATCCAGGAAATAAGAGCAGCAATAGTGGCGCTAACTGTCATTTCCTTTCCCGGCCAGGACAAAATAAGCAAGCAGTGCCTCTAACTGTATCCGTTCATTGGCACCTTCTGTCAGCCTGAAATCTATCTCGCCGATACGATCCATCAATTTCACTTTCAGGATATCAGGGATGCTCTTGTCGAACATGGTCCTGTGTATCTGGACAATAATATCCTCACCAGATAAGCCCTGGTTGATAAGTAAAGTGTCCAGCTTGGCCCTTGCGCCGATAAAGTCCCCGCTCAGTGCCAGATCTATGAGGCTGCCGATCTCCTCTGGTCTGGCAGTGGCAGTGATCTGGTAGATTGCTTCCATATCTATCTTCTTATCCAGCAATCCGGCTGCCTGTAGTGCGTTAATAGCCTTTCTCATATCACCCATGGATACGTATTTTATAGCTTCCATGCCCTCGTCGTTGACCTCAAGCCCCTCTATCCCTGCAATATGGGCTATACGCTGCTGTATGGCTTCAAGTGAAATTGGCCCGAACCTGTATACTGCACACCTGGACTGGATTGGGTCTATGATCTTTGATGAGTAATTGCACGAGAGAATGAACCGGCAGTTGCTGGTGTATTTCTCCATGGTGCGCCTTAGTGCGCTCTGGGCGTCAGAGGTAAGTGCATCGGCCTCATCAAGGAAAATGATCTTGAAATCTGCTTCGCCCAGTGGGGATGTGCGGGCAAAGTTCTTGATCTTGTTACGTACTACATCGATACCGCGCTCATCACTGGCGTTTAGTTCGGTAAAGTTATTTGTCCACGTGTCGCCGAACAGCTCCTTGGCAACAGCGATGGCTGAAGCCGTTTTGCCAACGCCGGGTGGGCCGGAGAACAGCAGGTGTGGCAGATTGCGGGATTTCACGTATGACTGGAGGCGTTTTACTATTTCGTCCTGTCCAACCACATCTTCCAGGGTGTGTGGACGATATTTTTCAATCCAGATCTCTTCTTTAATTTACAGAACCTCCTTGTGGGATGGATGTATATATGATTTGATGGGTATAAGGTTTGTTAAAACATTTCAAATAATAACATAATAACATATGTTCTTTATCAAGAAATTTGATGGACGTGTTGATCATGAGAATCTGGGACATCCCACCTGACAGATTTTGCCGGAACCACTTGCTTGGTGAGCACAGGGAACTCCATGCTGTGTGGTCTATCATCACCAATGGCAAGAAAGCATATGCCAACCATCCTGAGATCACAAGATGGAGGGGGAGGCTAAAAGCCCTGTATCTGAGGCATGAGGAACTTGTCAGGGAGATGAAGGCAAGAGGTTACAATCATCATACTCCACTTGATCCGGTACTTGCAACCGGCGAGGGTGTACAGAGCATTTTTGTAGTTACTTGTGAAGAGCAGATAAGGATTCTCAGGGAAAAGGAGTGCGGATGCAAAGTTTAGCAGGTCTTCCCTCAAATAGTATATTTTTCAATATCCTCAAGCGTATTTACGTTTAAAAATGTCTTGAGTTCCGGGTCCAGCTCCCTGATCTCATCCATTTCTATAAGCACCATATCTTCCAGATCAAAGATCGGCGCCAGAATGAACCTTTCACCCTGTTCGATAGACTTTTCGGTCCTGGCCAGCATAGGTCCGGTATGATATACCGCATGCAGGGGTTCAAATATTCCATCACCTCTTACAGGCAATGCCCCATCATGTCCCTGAGCGCGTTTGAACAAGAATTCCACCACCCCGATGTTGAGGAAAGGCATATCACAGGCAACAACAAAAACGTATTCACCACCAGCGGCCGCCAGTCCTTCAAGGATACCGGCAAGGGGCCCAACATCAACATATTTATCGACTACGACTATTCGACCTGGGGTATATTCTTCAAGGAGTTGCTTTTGCCCATCATCCCTTACTGACACAATAATCTCATCCGTCACTCCTTTGAGGACTTCGATGGTATGCTCGATGATCGATTTACCATTTATGGATATCAGGGCTTTTTCCTTATGCCCGAGCCGCCTGCCCCGGCCGCCAGCCAGTATTATTGTAGAGGTATTGATCATATTGCCCGGAATTTTGAGACACAGATTACACTGATTACACAGATTAATAGTTGTTGTGAAAATCAGTGTAATCTGTGAGATATGTGTCTATATTAATTTTGCATTTTGCCATACTTTTTGAAATGGATACCATATTTTGATGTATATTCCATAGAACGTTGGTGAGACCTTCCCAATTATCATCCACCTGGTATCCACCCATCGTCTACCTGTCATCTACCTATCGTCTACCTATCGTCTACCTATCGTCTACCTATCGTCTACCTATCGTCTACCTATCGTCTACCTATCGTCTACCTGTCATCTACCTATCGTCTACCTGTCATCTACCGATCCACCTGGCGATATTTCAGCTCCATAATCTGTTATCCGGGTGGGATGATACCGGGATTTAAGCCCTGCCAGATTCAGCAGGTTTTTCATAATGCCATAGATGATGTCAGAGCTATGCAATATCACACCTGCATCGTGTCCGTTCATCTCATATGCTTTGTCACCTTCCGGGACATCGAACCTGCTGATGCCTTCCCTGAACTCCTTGAGTCTCTCACTCCTGGATTCCCTGACATAAGGGCTGGATTGGGGCGTAATCCCGACAAGGCTTAGTTCATACCTGAAACACGGCCGGTTCAACAGGCTTGTTAATATATATACTGCAACCGGGTACCTGTAACCTGGATCCACATCCTTTAAACTATTCTCCAGTATCCGGTAGATGTCTGTTTCCTGCCCCCTGTGATTATATGAATATACCTTTGAAGGGGGAATTTCTTGTTCTACAAGGTAACCAGTGTCATATAACGCCCTGAGGTATCCTGTAATGATCAACCTGTGCTGATCATATCCTTCTGATTTCAGTTCCCTGGATATGCTACTTATGGAAAGCTGGCGCTCCTTTAGCATATTTGTGATTACATTAAAGAATTTCTCAGACATGTATAATAGTTGATATTGGTAACAAACCTGATAAATACTTTGATAAATAACACCAAAACAACCATTTGTCACAGATGGACTACTGAGTGAATAAGAAAATATGGAACTGCATTATAGTTCTTGATCACAATATCAGTTGTATGAAATTGAGAAACTTATATAAGAATGTATAATTTTCTATATATATATATATTATTAGGAATCGCGAGAACAATTATCAGTGGTTTTTTTTGGTTTAGCGAAGTTTGGTTATTTTTGTGTGGTCATATATGGATATTCTACGCAATGTGATGTCTACTTCTACATGTTTCTGACCAATTTTGATAATGTCTCCCACATGAACCTTATTATCAAAGTTCCAGAGAACTTTTACGCGATCACCAATTAAGATTTGTCTTCCCCTGGAATCTTTCATTATAGGACCACTTCCATTTATTGAATTATTTCCTAAACCCTTTACTATATCAGCAAATATTACGATTTCAATTTGATTAGTTATGTTAACAGTTTATAATTACTTTGTATTTAATGTTATGGGAAAGATATAAAAGAGGCCTTTAGATAAATAACTCAATCTGCTCTTTATCCTTATCCTGAATGACAAATACCCCACGTATGAGTTTACGATATGGGATATCATACAGGATACCACGTTTACGGTAGACGTATTTCCCATGATGTGTGCTGGTACACATGTCTGCCATATCCTGGAATGGAACCGGTAAATAATCTTTGTGGGTGAGCGATGCAAGAACATGTTATTCTAGGAAGGATCATAGGTTTTTTCCCTTTAAGAGAATGAGGTTAAGAATTATCAGCATATTGCATCTTTATTGGCTGACTTGAGGTTACAGGGCAAAAATGATTTAGAAGAACCGGAGCAACTACTCTGGCAAAAATGGTGCATGAGCTAATCAAATACAAATCCTATACTGCATGATAATATGTCTCATTCTCTTTTCAATCATGAACAGGCCGGTGAGTTAGACTGGTAAAGGATATCATCAGGCTAACAAAGCTTAGTCCTACAGCGACAAAGAACACTGCAGTGAACCCGAACATGCCTGAGAGGGTGCCCCCAAGCAAAGGCCCTGTTATCATGGACAGGGCGATCACCGAATTAATATATCCAGCCGATGTAGCCTTATCCTTATTGCGCATGAGGAGCAGT
>Ga0255429_1166_pt1 | contig 14060 bp, 12 predicted proteins | sample ANMaggSeSYBR02H9_FD_182636 | JGI IMG/M metagenome (GOLD analysis project Ga0255429, IMG submission 182636) | Sediment cell enrichment communities from methane seep in Santa Monica Basin, California, United Staets - ANME aggregate JGI... | ecosystem: Environmental > Aquatic > Marine > Cold seeps >... | reverse complement strand
TAAACCTGAAGGAAAAATAATTATATTCCAAGTTAAAGAAAAACCGACTATCAGGGTAATCAACATTAAAGGCAACAAAGTTTATGAAGATGAAGAAATAAAGGAGTATCTAAACATCAGGACTGGTTCAATATTAAATATATTTAAGATAAACAGTAATATCAAACGGATAGAAGAACTGTATAAGGAAAAGAACTATCATAATATTAAAGTGGATTACGATTTAAAGCAACTTGAACACAATCAGGCAGACCTTGAATTTATCATTGAGGAAGGCGAAAAAGTTCAAATAAAAAAAATAATATTTGAAGGAAACAATGCATTTGACAGTGACAAACTCAAGAGCCTGATGAGAACGTCGGAAAAGGGTTTTTTTTCGTGGCTGACTTCATCCGGAGAGCTGAATATAGAAGATCTTAATCAGGACATTACCAGGCTTTCGGCTTTTTATAATAATAACGGATATATACATGCCAGGATCGGAGAGCAGCAGATCGAATATAAGGACAAGTGGATATATATTACGATAAAAATAGATGAAGGACCACGGTTCAAGGTTGGAAGGGTTGATATCGAAGGAGACATAGTTCTGTCAAAAGAAGAATTAGCCAAAAAACTCAAGATAAAAAAAGAAGAGTTTTTCAACCGTGAAGTTGTTCGAAATGATGTGCTTGCCCTCACAGATATATACTCTGACGAAGGATATGCATACGCGGAAATAACGCCACGTATTGACAAAGATTTTGATCAACTTTTGGTAAACATCATTTATGTCATTAAAAAAGGCAAACAGGTATATTTTGAAAAAATTATTATTGCCGGAAACACAAAAACAAGGGATAAAGTCATACGCCGCGAACTTAAGGTTTATGAGCAGGAACTTTTCAGCGGACGTCGATTAAAAAGAGGGATGCGTAATCTCTACCGGCTTGACTTTTTCGAGGACATTAAGGTTAATACAATAAAGGGAAGCTCAGATGACAGGATGATATTGAAAATCGATGTTTCTGAAAAGCCGACCGGCACTTTCAGTTTTGGGGGCGGCTACAGCAGCGTTGAAAATATGTTTCTCATGGCGTCCATATCCCAGAGGAATCTTTTCGGACGCGGCCAGATTCTAAATCTGAAAGGAGAAATCGGCGGAAGAACAAACAGATACACCTTAAGTTTTACAGAACCATGGCTTTTTGATATTCCATTATCAGCCGGTTTTGATCTTTACAACTGGGATAGAGATTACGATTCATACGATAAGAACAGTACAGGCGGTGGTGTGAGATTTGGCTATCCGATCTATGATTTTACAAGGCTCTACTTGTCATATAAATATGAGATCGGCGACATTTCCAATATTGAAGATGACGCCTCAGAAAGTATCTGGGAAATGGAAGGCGAAAGTGTTTTAAGCAGTATATCCACCGTACTGCGTTACGATTCGAGGGACAGAATTTTTAATCCAACGGAAGGCCAGAATCACAGTATAAGTATGGAATATGCGGGTCTCGGCGGTGATATCGGCTTTACAAAATATTTGGCGGAAACAGGCTGGTATATACCTCTGTTCTGGGGAGCAGTTGGTTTTATGCATGGTGAAATAGGCTATGTAAAAGAAAGTTCCGGAAAAAAACTCCCGGATTACGAACGCTTCTATCTTGGCGGTATGAATTCAATGCGTGGATTTGACTGGCAGGATATTCATGTTACAGATGATTATGGCGCCGAGATCGGAGGAGAAACGTATATCCAGTTTAACATCGAATTTGTATTTCCTTTAATCGAAAAAGCAGGAATCGTCGGTGTTATATTTTATGATACCGGCAACGTATATGAGTCTGCTGGAAGCATAAAACTGGGTAATATGCGACAAAGCGCCGGATACGGCTTTAGATGGTATTCTCCCATAGGTCCTATCCGGCTTGAAAATGGATATATACTGGATCCTGAAGAGGGAGAGGATACTGGCGGTAGCTGGGATTTTACAATGGGAGCGGCGTTTTAATTGATCGGTATGATAGGATAACGGACAAAGACAGGAAATATCTCACGCAAAGGCGCAAAGACGCAAAGGTAAAGAAAGTATATGCCTGAGAATGAGATTGCGAAGATAGTTGTTGACGTATCTGCGACTGGCAGACAAGAGGTTGGGATTGTTAATCAATTTCGATTAGGAATTAATGCGTGAAGGTATATCAAGAGTTGTCAACGGGTTATAGCTTTAAAATCTTTGCGGCTTTGCGGCTTTGCGTGAGACAATAAATTTATTAATAGGAGGAGGATAAAATGCAAACCGCAAAAATAGCTTTTGCTGCTGCAATCTTGTTTTTGTTTTCACTTACTGCTTCATATGGTGCGGATGTTGCCAAGATTGGAGTGGTTGATTTTCAGAGAATTCTCGAGGTATCAAGTTCCGGCAAATCCGCACAGGCGGAAATCAAAAGCCGGGGAGAAAAGATGGAGGCTGATCTCAAGGAAAAAGGAACCGAATTAGAAGAATTAAAAAAGAGACTTGAACGCGAAGTCCTGGTTATGAGCAAAGAAATGCGCGAAGAAAAAGAACGTGAATTCAGGATTAAGATTAATGATTTTAAATCGCTTGAAAAAAAATATAAAGAAGAATTCAAGGTTTTAAACAACAGGCTTGTCAATCGTATAAAAAAAGATCTTTTTGAACTTATTGAAGAAATGGGAAAAAAAGAAGGATATCTCCTTATTCTTGAAAAACGGGAAGCTGGCATTTTGTATTCACCAACTGTAATAGATATAACAGACAAACTGATCCCGCTATACAATGAGAAGGTTGCAAAACAAAGCAAAAAAGACAAGTAACAGTTCACGGTTTACAGTTCACGGTTTACGGTTGAAAAAAACAGAAGGTTTTTAAATATTGCACAAGGATCGGCTGTGGAGCTGAGAACACAGATTTATATTTCACGAGAGGTTAATATATTTTCTGATTTAGATGTGAAAGAATTAATTCAAGAGTTGAAATCAATATCCAAAATGCTTCAATCGTTGCATAGTTTATTGAAAAAACCGTGAACTGTGAACCGACAACCGTAAACGGTTACCTATATTATCATGAAAATATCTCTTGCAAAGATAGTCGAAGTTGTCGGGGGCGGTTTTAAGGGCAATTCTGAAAAAATTATTACCGGCGTAGCCCCCTTTAATGAGGCGTCTGCTGACCATATAACATTTGCCGACAATAAAAAATTATTAAAAAGAATAGATGATACGAATGCCGGCGCTGTTATTGTTCCATCAGGCTTTGAAGAGTCTTCAAAAAATATTTTGATAGTAGATAATCCTCGTGTTTCTTTTGCAAAAACAATGGCTCTTTTTCATCCGCCTTCCAGACCGGACTATTCTAATAGTATTGATGGAATATGTTCAAATGCCTATATCGGCAATAATTTTGCATACGGAGAAAATGTTTCCATCGCTCCTTTTGTTGCGATTGGCAATAATGTTGTGCTTGGAAAAAATGTTATCCTGCATCCTAACGTAGTTATTGGAGATGATGTAGTTATTGGAGATGATGTATTAATATACCCAAATGTGACTGTACTTAAAAGATGCAGGATTGGGAACAGAGTTATAATTCATGCCGGATCAGTAATAGGAAGCGATGGCTATGGTTTCGCTCCTGACGGAGAAAAATATTATAAAATCCCTCAGACAGGTATAGTTCAGATAGATGATGATGTTGAAATTGGAGCATGCAATACAATAGACAGGGCAACTTTTGGTAAGACTTGGATTCGCAAAGGCGTTAAGACAGATAATCTCGTTCAGATTGCCCATAATGTTGTTATAGGTGAAAACACTTTACTCGTAGCACAGGTCGCAATCGCAGGAAGCGTAGTCATAGGCAAACATGTAACAATTGCGGGACAAGCAGCAATATCGGGACACCTAACCGTTGGCGACAATGTCACTGTCGGCCCTACTGCCGGTGTTGCAAAGTCTGTCCCGGATAACCAGATCGTATCCGGAGCACCTGCAATGCCCCACAGATTATGGCTGCGGGTGCAGAGAATTATACCTATGCTTCCCGAACTCAGCAAAAAGCTATCTGAAATTGAAAAGAAATTAAATAAAATTGAGGAGAAACTTAGTTAAGGGTTTACAGCTCACAGTTTTTTCAATGAGCTATGCAACGACTGAAGCATTTTAACCGTGAACGACTATGCAACAGGAGAAAGATAATGAAGAATAATTATGATATTCAGAAAATAATGAGCTTGCTTCCTCACCGCTATCCATTTCTTCTGGTTGATCGAATACTTGAGCTTGTAACTGATGAAAAGGTTGTCGCCCTTAAAAATGTCAGCATAAATGAACCGTTTTTTCAGGGGCATTTTCCGGGTTCTCCTATTATGCCGGGCGTACTTATAATAGAGGCTATGGCTCAGGCGGGCGGCGTACTGGTTTTTAAATCCCTGCCAGAGGAAAAGCATGGTGCTCTTATATATTTTATGGGAATTGACAAAGTCAAATTCAGAAAGCCTGTTTTACCGGGCGACCAGCTTTTGCTTGAAATCAAAATACTAAAACAGCGAGCAAAGGCAATTAAAATGTCAGGTACCGCATTTGTAGACGAAAAAGTCGTTGCTGAAGCTGAATTTATGGCCACTATTGGAGAAAAAGTATGATACATCCAACCGCAATTATCGATCCCAAGGCTGAACTGGACTCCACCGTAGAAGTCGGTCCGTATTCGATTATTGGAGAAGATGTTTCTATCGGAGCTGGAACAATAATAGGTCCCCATGTAGTGATTGAACCTTATGTTACCATTGGGCCGGAATGTCATATATTTCAGTACGCGGCGATTGGCGCTGCTCCACAGTCATTAAAGTTTGAAGGCGACAAAACCTATGTTACCATTGGGCGTAAAACAATTATACGCGAGTTTGTTACAATTCACAGAGGAACAGGATTTGGCGGCGGCATAACTGAAGTCGGCGAGGAAAATTTCCTAATGGCTTATACTCACATCGCCCATGACTGCAAAGTCGGCCGAAAAGTCGTCATGTCAAACAATGCAACACTTGGAGGACATATTACAATTGGCGATTATGCAACCATTGGAGGACTTGTAGCTATTCACCAGTTCGTAAGAATAGGTGACTATGCTTTTGTGGGAGGAAAATCCGCTGTTGTAAAAGACATACCGCCCTATGTTATTGCAGCAGGTGACAGAGCCATGCTTCACGGCTTAAACAGTGTGGGCCTGAAGCGAAGTGGCTTTTCTCAAAGCAAACTCAAATTATTAAAAAAAGCTTACAGAATTATTTTTCGAATTGGCCTTACAATAAACGAGGCTATAGAGAGAGTAAAGGCTGAAGTGGAACAGATTCCTGAAGTAGTTTACTTTATAGATTTTATTAAATCATCTCAGCGAGGAATAACTAGATAGTATAGGAATTTCCATTTTATAGTCAATTTTATCAATAGGTTAGTAGGGGCGACCCTTGTGATCGCCCTAATCGAATCAGGGCGATCACAAGAATCGCCCCTACGAAAAAAACAATATAATTACAACCTGAAAGTTCGCACCGAAGGTGCGCTAATTTAATAAGCAGGGGGCAGGGGTCGGGGATCAGGGATTAGGGATTAATTTATGCGAATAGGTCTAATTGCGGGGAGCGGCCAGTTCCCCATAATTTTTTCAAAAAAAGCAAAATCAAAAGGATTTTCTGTTTATGCTGCAGCTTTTTTGAATGAGGCTGACAAGAGTCTGGAAGACCACGTTGATGAAATAGAATGGATGCATCTGGGGCAGTTGAAGCGTCTCATTAGTTTTTTTAAAAAGCACAATATAAGCGAAGCCGTCATGATGGGCGCCATTCGTAAGACAAGTATCTTTTCGGACTTTAAAGATTTAAAACCGGATATGAAAGCCCTCTCTCTTTTTGCAGGCATGCTACATACACATGACGATGGAATTTTGAGTGCCTTTGCCAGAACCCTTGAAAAAGAGGGCATCAAAATAAGCGCTTCAACATTCTTACTCCCCGACATTCTGGCTCAGGAAGGATGCTGGACAAAACGAAAGCCAACCAGGTCGGAAAAAGCCGATATTGACCTGGGCTGGAAATATGCAAAGGAGATTGGACGCCTTGATATAGGTCAATGCGTTGTTGTGGGAGGCGGATCAGTCCTTGCCGTAGAGGCTATTGATGGAACTGATGCCACAATAAAAAGAGGCGGAGAACTTGGCAATGGAACCGCTGTAGTTGTTAAGGTTTGCAAACCAACTCAGGATATCAGGTTTGACATGCCCGCTATCGGTGCGCAGACAATCATGACCATGCATGAAGCAGGCGCAAAGGCTCTGGCTATTGAAGCAGGAAAGGCCGTTGTTTTTGACAGAGAAGAAATGATAGCATTGGCAGACAATTTTGGGATTGCTATAGTTGCTATAAACAATAAAGATTAAATCGTAATAGTTCACCACGGATTTTCACGGAATTACACTGAATTATCGTAACTGTTCAGGTTGTTAGGTTCACGGTTGGTTGCCTCGTTCAATTTTTATTGCTCTCTAACCTTGAACCGTGAACCCTGGAACTGTGAACCCGAGTGGTTACACTCATTGTTTACAATTTTCAGTGAAACTCCGTGTTGTTCTGTGGTGAACTTTTATAATAAATAAGAAAATAGAACAATAAATGAAAAAACTTCGTGTTGGTGTAATAGGTACAGGTTATCTTGGTAAATTTCATGCTGAAAAGTATGCAGGAATGGATGAAGTTGAACTTGTCGGCGTTGTTGATATAGAAAAAGAAAAAGCCGAAAACACAGCGGCAAATTTTGGCATATCTGCATATACAAACTACAAAGATCTATTCGGAAAAGTCGATGCCGTTAGTATAGTCGTTCCTACGCCTGCCCACTTTGCCGTCAGCAAAAATTTTCTTGAAAATGGCATTGATGTTCTTATCGAAAAGCCGATAACAACAACTCTTGAAGAGGCTGACGAACTGATTAAAATTGCAGAATCAAAGGGCCTTATTATACAGGTCGGGCATCTTGAAAGGTTCAATCCTGCTGTTGTTGCCTTGCAGGATTTTGTTAAAAATCCAAGGTTTATAGAATCACATCGCTTGAGTATATATAAAGAAAGATGCACAGATGTCAGCGTAATTCTGGACCTTATGATTCATGATATAGATATAATTCTGAACTTTGTCAAGTATAGCATAAAAAGTATTCATGCAGCAGGCATACCTGTAATCTCAAAACATGTTGATATAGCAAATGCTCGTTTGGAATTTGAAAATGGATGTGTCGCAAATGTTACGGCAAGCAGAATTTCAACAAAAAATGAAAGGAAAATCAGGCTGTTCCAAAAAGATGCATATATTTCTGTTGATTTTGCAAATCATGAAATAACCGTAATTAGAAAGAACGAAAAAAGTTCAAACAGCCTTATCCCGGGCATGGAAATAAAACAGCTCTGCTTTACAAAAAGTGACGCTCTGGAAGATGAGCTTAAATCCTTTGTAAAATCGGTACAAAATCGTAATATCCCTGAAGTTACGGGACTAATGGGACGCGATGCTTTAAAGACAGCTTTAAGCATTATGAATCAGATCAGCAAGTCTAACGGAAGCCTTCTTTAGCGGTATTCACTGAGTAATAAGGCACCGACTCCAACACTCCATTAGGCACCATGAAAAGGTTTTACCGTAGTCTTTTGTCAGTACTCAGGGTGCCATGGACAAACTTGTTTGTCCGTGCAAAGGGCATCAATACAAAGTAACGAAAGAGAAGAACTGCTCGGTACTTCAATGATTGCGGTTAGGTGTGTTTTTGAAATTTTTTTTCTTACCAACAGTTCCCATCATTGAACAGAAAAAGGGCACGGACAAACAAGTTTGTCCATGGTACCCGTCCTGAGTCATATGTTATCTTTTTAGATTCAAGGAGCTATATGTAACCGTGAACGGTTACGGTAATCCTATGGAATAGCTTATGAAACCGAAACATATTATGATTATAGCTGGTGAAGCTTCCGGCGATCTTCACGGGTCAAAGCTTGTAAGGTCTATATGTAATAAAAACAATAAGATACATTTTTCAGGTATCGGAGGGCAAGCTCTCAGGGATGCGGGAGTTGAGATCCTGGTTGATGCATCCGAGCTGTCTGTTGTCGGGATAACCGAGGTGTTTTCCAAAATATCAAATCTTTTTAAGGCGATTGCCAATGTTAAAAGACACTTAAAAAGTATTAAGCCGGACCTTGTTATATTAATAGATTTCCCTGATTTTAACCTTAAAATTGCAGCCGCCGCTAAAAAGTTCAATATACCTGTTTTATATTATATCAGTCCTCAGGTTTGGGCGTGGAGACCGGGCCGCGTCAAAATAATTCGAAAACTTGTGGATCATATTGCTGTTATCCTGCCCTTTGAGGAAGACTTTTACAAAAAACACAAAGTGCCGGTAACATTTGTAGGGCACCCCTTGCTGGACAATTATACTCAAAATTATCTCCGTCATTCAGACACTTTGGAAACAGTTGGAAATGAAAACCATAAAATGCCGGTTATAGGCCTTCTGCCGGGTTCCCGTGACAGAGAGGTTATAAGACATCTTCCAGTAATGCTTGATGCCGCCAGGATTCTACAAGGCAGACTCAAGAACATAAAATTCATAATTTCCACAGCTCCCTCTGTTGAAACAAAACACGTTGAAGAAATATTAAAAAAGCATAAAGAAATATGTAATTACCAGATAGCGACAGGAGATGTTAAAAACGTCTTTAAAATGTGCAGCATAGCTGTAGCTGCATCCGGTACTGTTACATTAGAAGCAGCGATTTCCTGCACTCCAACAGTAATAATTTACAAGGTATCTCCTGTAAGCTACTGGTTAGGCAGATTAATGGTACAGGTTAAAAATTTCGGTCTTGTAAACCTTATTGCAGGGAAAAATATTGTCCCGGAATTATTACAGGATGAAGCATCCCCGGAAAATATAGCTGATATTGCATTTAATATGTTAAATGACGCAAAAGGGCTGCAAAAGCTGAGGAAAGAGCTTTTTGAAATAAGAGACATGCTGGGGGTACCCGGTGCTTCAGAACGAGTAGCTGAAATAGCTCTAAGTATGATGGAGAAAAAATATTAAAAGAATAAAGCAGAAAAATAAATTCGCTGAAATCAAATGGGAACTTGTCGGTATTCTTGGCAAGTTTTTAATTGATATTCTATTTTATACAATGAAGATAGAATTGAGAGGATTTGAGAAAGTAAGGCCAATTTTTAACTCAAAAAAATTCATCTATGCAGCATGGCACTCAAGACTTCTGCTTTTGAACTATCTGTGCAGGGGATTGGCTGGAACCGCTATGGTAAGCGGTTCAGAAGACGGTGAATTTGTGGCAAGGATACTTAAGAGACAAGGACATGAAGCTTTTCGCGGTTCAACAACAAGAGGCGGGATTAAAGCATTATCAGGGCTGATTAAGAATATTAAAGAAAAACAAAGGCCCGGCTTAATTATACCGGATGGACCCCAGGGACCAAGATTCAAAGTAAAATTAGGAATAATCATTCTGGCAAGAGAAACCGGATACCCTATTTTGCCTTTCAGTTGCAGCGCAAAGAAAATCAAGGTTTTTGCAAGCTGGGATCGCTTTATTCTTCCGTATCCTTTTACAAAATGCCTGGGTATTTATGGCAATCCATTCTATGTCCCCAAAGATGCCGGCAAAGATGATTTAATGAGATACCGGAATCTCCTTGAAAAGGAACTGAACTGTCTTACCCTGGAGGCTGACAGTTGTTATAACCTAAATTGAGCGATTTTTTACTCGATCTGCGCCGATCTCTTGCGCATAAAGGCTTCGCAAAAATCCTCAACATATCCGCGGGTATGCCTGCGGTTTTTGCAAATCCTTATGCATCAAGATCTCAGCACATATATTCGCAAAAAATCGCTCAACTTAGGTTTAACCTATTTTGAAAGATGCCATAATAACTTAATCGAGTTTCCTTCCTTTTAGAAATACTTATGAAAATCAACTCTATTATATATAAATATATTTTCAAAGAGATGATCCCTCCTTTTGTCATCAATCTTTTGTTTTTCAACTTTATTTTTCTACTGACAAAGATTCTCGATATTACAAATATGATCGTAAATTACGGGATCAGCCTGTTTGATGTTATGTTGCTGCTTATATATTCAATGCCGCACTTTCTCGAGTTTGTAATCCCCATGTCTGTTATGACAACTGTTCTGCTGACCTTCTTCCGTATGTCAAGCGACAACGAAATTGTTGCCCTTAAAGCCGGAGGCGTGAGCATTTACAAACTTCTTCCTCCCGTACTTCTTTTCTGCCTTATAGGATGCATGCTTACAGGTTTTATGACTATATATGGACTGCCATGGGGAAGGCAGTCTTTTGAAAAATTGACATATGAAGTAGCTTTATCCAATGTCAATATTGGAATGAAAGAAAGGACTTTCAATGATAATTTTGAAGGCGTTATGCTTTATATGAATAAAATCGACTTAAAGAATAAGGCTCTAATAGATATTTTTATTGAAGATCAAAGAACAAAAAACATTATAAGTACAATTGTAGCTCCAAGAGGAGAAATGTACAGCGAACCGGACAAACTCCTTTTTCACCTGCGGCTGCACAATGGGACAATTAATCAGGTTGATATTGAGAACAATACAGTTCATTCGATAACTTTTGATACTTACGACATAAATCTTGATCTGAAAAAATCCGTCACGACAAAAAAAGGACGAAAAGATGAAAAGGAAATGAGCATAGTTGAGCTGAACAAGTATTTAAAAGATACTGTTAATAAAGATTCAAAATACTATGCCGCACTTATAGAATTTCACAGAAAATTCTCAATTCCTTTTGCCTGTTTTGCTCTTGGTCTTCTTGGCGTTCCATTGGGAGTACAGTCAAAATCAGCAAAGCGGGCATTTGGCTTAGGGTTTGGCCTGATTTTTTTTCTGCTTTACTATTTGATGCTGTCTGCAGGATGGGTTTTCGGCGAAGCTGGTGTTTATCCACCGTTAATAGGAATGTGGATGCCGAATATTGTAATCGGAGGAATAGGGCTTTATCTATTTGTAAGAACGGCTAATGACCGTCCTGTAATGATTGATTCGTTTCTTAAAAAAATAGTGTCTAAAGTGCCTAAAGTATATTAAAGTGCCTAAAGTTATGGTACGCCTTCGGCGCGCTAATTGATAATCCAAAGCTATCTATGATTGAGTTTTAAATAACTTTACCATTTGGGAATATATCTCTAAACCTCTTCTGAGCCAGCACTTATAAAATGGATAAGTTGTTTAATCACCATTCCTTAGAGTTTGTTCTTCTTGTGCATTGATGACTTAAGGAATATATAAAATGGCAGCATTCCTTAACTTTAGGCATTTTAGGCACTTTAACATACTTTAGGCACTTTAATTGCTTTATGTCTATTATACATAAATACTTGACCGGAGAAATTTTCAAATGCCTGTTTTTTGTACTGGCTGCGGTCATAAGCATATATATATCAGTTGATTTTTTTGAAAAGATTGACAACTTTATGGAAGCCGGGCTCCCTTTTTCAAGAATCCTTGTCTTTCTTATCTTCAAAATTCCCTTTATAATCGCCCAGATAATACCTGTTTGTATTCTGCTGTCAGTTATAATTGTCTTTGGGCTGATGACTAAAAATAATGAGCTGATTGCTCTTAAAAGCAGTGGTGTAAGTATCTATTACCTTTTAAAGCCGATTTTTATAATTGGCCTTATACTCAGTTTATTGCTCTTTTTCATTTCAGAGGTAATAGTGCCGATAACTATGGAAAGGGCAAATGAAATATGGCTGAAAGAGGTAAAAAAAGAATCTGCTGTTATCTCTAAGGAAAAAAATATCTGGATCAAGAGCAACCGCTTAATAACACACATAACCTATTACAACCCTGCAGAAAAAGCTATTTTTGGAATAAGCATTAATGCTTTTGATGAAGACTTCAGGCTTGTAAGAAGGATCGATGCAAAAAAAGGCTTATACAAAGACGGACAATGGTTCTTGTATGAAATTATTGAGCAAAATTTAAACCAGGCAAGCAATCAGTACAGGATAAAATTATATAAAGAAAAGGTTGAAAACCTGGATTTTCTGCCTGAGGATTTAAAGAGGATAATTAAAAAGTCTGAAGAAATGAGCTTTAACGAACTTTTTAATTATATCAAAAAGGTTGAGGCTGAAGGATACGAGGCCACAATTTACAGGGTGGATCTTTATGCCAAGATTGCTTTTCCCCTTGTCTGTTTAATTGTATGCTTGATAGGAGCTGGAATAGCTTTTAAAAGAAAAATCAAGGAAGGACTGCCTGTTAATGTGGTATGCGGTATAGGCATTGCGTTTCTTTACTGGATTCTTCATAGTTTCTGTGTGTCGCTTGGATATGGAGAAATGCTTTCCCCTCTGGTTGCTGCCTGGTCTGCAAACCTGATTTTCTCATGTTTTGGGATACTGATTTTACTCAACGCCGACTGATGTGACTACTCAGGTTCACGGTTCCACGGTTCACGGTTTACGGTTGATCAAAACATAAAACCGTGAACCGTAAACTGTTACCTTTGGGTTTATGAATGATCACTCTGTATAATATTATACTTACAATAGGAATCACCGTCGGTATTCCCCTGATAATTCCGATTATTCTTTTGTCTGAAAAAAGGCGAAAAACATTTCTGCAAAGACTGGGGGTAAGGAGGCTCCCAGAAAACATATTATTCAAAAGGGACAAGCCCATATGGATACATGCGTTATCGGTTGGAGAAGTTTTCTCTTCTGTTCCTCTTGTCATGAAATTGAAGGAACGTTTCAAAGATAAAAGAATCGTTTTCTCAGCTTCAACCAAAACAGGTTTTGAGATAGCAAATAAGCTTTTTAAAAAAAATGTGGATTCAATATTTTTCTTTCCTTTTGACCTACTGTTTTCTGTAAAATATATTACAGGGAAAATAGATCCAGCCATAGTTATTATCGTTGAGTCGGATATCTGGCCAAATTTTCTATTTGAGATGAAAAAACGCCATGTGCCGGTTATTCTGATCAATGCCAGGCTCTCTAATAGATCTTTTAAGGGATATAAACGTTTTTCATTTATTTTTAATAAATTATTTTTGTCTTTTGCAAAAATATGCACCCAGTCCATTGAAGATACCAGGCGCTTCATGCTTCTTGGTATCCCTTCAAACATGATATCAACTACAGGAAACATTAAATTCGATCAGTTATATGATCCTGTTTCAGAAAAGGAAATTGAATTATTAAAACAATCTATGCATATTTATCAGCCGGTTAAAAAAATTTTAATGGCCGGAAGTACTCACGAAGGCGAAGAATCAATACTTATTGACGCTTTTTCAAGGATCAGAAAAAATTTTGCTGATACCGTTCTTGTCGTTGTCCCGAGGAATCCGGAACGTGCAAGGTCTGTACTCAAATTATGCAAATCCGCCGGATTGTTTTCAATTCTTATGAAAGACTTCAAGAATATAGATAAAGACGAAAAATTTGATGTGATTATTGTTGATGTTATAGGAATTTTAAAGAGGCTTTATGCAATTGCGGATGTGGCTTTTGTCGGCGGAAGCCTTGTAGCTTTAAGCGGCCACAATCCGCTTGAACCCGCTGCATTTTCCAAACCAATAATATTTGGACAATATATGAGCGATTTTGCACATATATCGCAAATGTTTGTGGATTCAGGCGGAGCTGTCCAGGTAGAAAATGCAAACAGCCTTTATAAAACAATAGCTGATATTCTCAGTGATAGCGATAAAGCCCGGAATATGGGAGAAAAAGCATTTAGAGTCTTTAACGCCAATAAGGGGGCTGTTGAAAAAACTCTAAAAGTTATAGAATGCCAATTGAAGAATTGAAAAATATACAGATATCGTCAAATAGTTGAGTGGGAAAGAGCTTTAAATATATAAGTAACCGTTCACGGTTTACAGTTATCGGTTCACGGTTGAAAAAAACAGAAGGTTTATACCTAAGTTGAGCGAT
>Ga0255429_1165_pt1 | contig 14135 bp, 14 predicted proteins | sample ANMaggSeSYBR02H9_FD_182636 | JGI IMG/M metagenome (GOLD analysis project Ga0255429, IMG submission 182636) | Sediment cell enrichment communities from methane seep in Santa Monica Basin, California, United Staets - ANME aggregate JGI... | ecosystem: Environmental > Aquatic > Marine > Cold seeps >... | reverse complement strand
CAGTTCGCGTGATAGTATCCTGAGCTGGATCATTATTATGAAATATAAAGTTGGCCAAAGGACCGGTAGTCCCTTCGCCGACAACCCGGGCACTGACGATCACAGGCTCTACCGAGGGCAGTGAGCCGGAAGTAAATGTTGTGGTTGCAACACCTGAGCCGTCCGTATACACAACAACAGGGGATACGGTCTCGCCACCGCCTGTGGGATTTTCAATCGAAAATGCAACAGGAGTGCCGCCGACAACCTGAAGATCCGAGGTTCGCACGGTTGCTGTCAGGGTAGCCGTATTGCTGATGCCTCCGGAACTTGGCGCAACCACATATGTGCTGGACTGCAACGTAATGCGTGCAGCATCCACAGATGTCGCCGTAATCGCTACTCCCATAGTGTCCGAAGTTGAAGAATTATCCGGATCAAATACCTGAATGGTTGCCAGACCGGCCTGACCCGAACGGAACACGGCTGAAGCTGTTCCGCCTGCAACAGCCACCTCTATTACCTGCCCTGTTTCGCCTCCCCCTGTCAGACTGCCGAGGGTTGTGGCAAACGTTACCTTTGCCAGCGCCGGGGCATTTACAATAATTGTAAGATCGGTGTTGGTGGAAAGGAAACAAGGATCGATTGTTGGTGAAATAATACCAAAGAGCGCCCCAACAGAGCTTACGGTATATGCTTGAGCGGCCGTTGTCCCAAGACCCTCGGCTGTTATTGTTACTGAGCTGGCGCCTGTGCCTGTTACGGTCACCTGAAGCTCGCCGCTAGGGTCTGTATTGCCTGAATATGCCGACAGAGTGGCTCCACCGGTTCCGCTGACACTCAGTGTAACCGGGGTATCATAGACAGGTTTTCCTCCTGCGTCCTTTGCCGTTATTGTCAGGGTAGCAGTAGTTGAGCCATCATCTGTAATGTTCGAATTGTCGGTAGAAAGAGTGAGGGTTGAGCCTGTAATCTGTATGGGTACCTGCGAAGAAAGCTCTGAGACAGTACCGGTAATCGTAACAACCTGATTGCTCGGATCTGAAGGTCCTGATGAAAAGGTGATCTGCGCCTTGCCATTTGCATTTGTATCAGCAGATGACGCGCTTATCTGCCCTCCTCCGACGCTAAACATTACAGTAATTCCTTCTATGACGGCATTGCTTGCATCCAGAACATTGGCGGTAATGATAGAACTGTCCGAGTTGTCGGATTTTACGGAAATGGGATCCGCAGAAAGCTTAATTGAGAATGCCGTGACTCCACCGCCGCTGAAGGTAACAGTTGTTGTACCTGAGATACTTCCAATCGATGCCGTAACGTTCGCAACAACACCTTGCTCTGTGCTGCTTGTAAGAGTGGCCGTGGCTTTGCCCTCAGCATCAGTGATTCCGCTGGCTGTAATAGAACCGTTATCGGTGCCAAACTCGACCTCAATGTCGGGTACACCCTGTCCTGTGGCTGTTTTTACAGTAGCTGTGATTGCACTGGTACTGGTTCCATCAGCGATAATGCTCGTTGGATCGGCCAACAGACTTATTTCAGCCGCAGTCAATCCATCGCCGTTTTCTTCAGCCGCGGAACTATCACTGGAACTGTCGCTGTCTCCGCCTCCCGATGACCCGCAGCCTGCTGAGAGAAAGGCCATAAAAACTATTAGAATAACAATACTGGTGTATTTGAATTTCATAACGCTTCCCCTATTAGCTCAAAGTTGAAAATAAAATGGAAATTCCAATTCCGCTTTGATGATTTGTTGATTCGTAATCCGTCTTTATCCCCCAATGATCCATCCATCAGACAATATTTCCTTGAATTTACAAGGAGTCCTGACCTAATTTGGTAACTCAACCTTGTCGTAAACTTCGGTAAGCATCAGATTGCAGGCAATGTAAGTCAGTTCAATTGTGTCTTCCATTGACTTGTTAGATTGGTTGACTTTCTCCATAGAGGGTTTCTGGTGAAATATCTGCTCCATTTGGCCATGAAATACTCCAGCCATCTACAAAAAATTTTTGAAAATAACTTTTATCCTTAAGTGGTTCAAATATTTCACCTTCTAACCAATTGATAAAATCAGCTATCTTTTCTTCTCCATTATCAAATGTTATTTTGATTTTGTAATCTGCAACATAGTTTGCATCAATTACAACAGGCATATATTCCATAATTTTTTTCCTTCAATCAAGTGGCGCTATTCTGTCAATTTGTTTTTTCTGCTCCGCTTTTTTCCAATTTCCTTCAAGTTCTTCTTGATGTAACAAAACCCACTCTTTTATGAGCTTCTTGGCTGTATTTGATTTTATATGTCCTTTTATTAAATTTCCATTAAAATCAAACACACCTCTCTGACCTTGATACTCAGCATGAAAATGGGGTGGGTTATGTTCATTATAAAACATTCTGATGATTATTCCAAAAAACATTGATACATATGGCATTTTGATTCCTCTGCTCTTTGTCGCAATCTTATAAAAATCAACATCTTTCATCATATCTTCATAATCAATGGAATCATGAGTATCCCAAAAGTTTGCTGCTTCTGAGATGGAATGAAACTCTTTAGGTAGAATATCTCGTCCATTTGCTGAGCTACTTTTTTCTTTTTCCATAATACTCAAAACTCAAAACCGTGCCTGAACGGGGTTTTTGTTCAGGCAATATCGCCATGAATTTACAAAGTGCCTGTCTTAAATTAGCGCACCTTCGGTGCGAACTTTCAGGTTGTAATTATATTGTTTTTTTCGTAGGGTCGCCCCTACGAACCTATTGATAAAATTGACTATAAAATGGAAATTCCTATACTGTTAAATTAGTAGCTCAACCTTATCGTAGATTTCGGTAAGCATCAGATTACAGGCAATGGAAGTCAGTTCAAGGGTGTCTTCCAGGCGATTTGTTTCTGAAAGCAACCAGCGGTTGCCGGCCTGCCGAACGAAATGCTCCACGTGGCGCTTGTCCTGCGCGATTAACACATACTCGACAAAGGATTCTATCTTCCGGTATTGCTCAAATTTTGCGCCGCGGTCGTAGTCTTTGGTTGACTCCGACAGCACCTCAACGATCAGCGTGGGATTGAGCAGTGTGTCTTTGTGATCGTCATCAAACTGAGGCTCGCCACATACTACAATGACATCAGAATAAGTATACAAACCGGCAGCGCTGACCTTCAAGCGCAGGTCTGTAGAATATACGGTGCAGGGACGGGTTTTTAGTTGACCACGAAGTTCGGCCACAACATTTGTCACAATGAGAACATGTTGTGGACTCGCCCCTGACATCGCAAATATTTCCCCTTTAAAATACTCGCTTTTGCGCTCGGCCTTCCGTTCAAGAGCCAGGTACTCTTCAGGAGTAACTCGTGGTTTGAGTTCTAATGACATAATTTCCTCCTTGCAGAAGATTTGGCACAGGAAAAGTTAATACGATATTCTCGGTTCTTATTCTTTCATCCCAGCGTTACCAAACACGGACAAACAAGTTTGTCCATGCCACCCACCCTCTATGCTAATCATTCCAGTATCCCAGAATTGTCTTTATCCATCCATTCATCTGATCAAATCACGCTGCTCAAGCCGGACTATCTGTGGGGTAAGAAATATCAGCAGCTCTTCTTTGTTGTCTGTTTTGTTTGTTGATTTGAAAAGCCAGCCAAGCAGGGGAATTTTTGATAACCAGGGGACACCAGATACGCCTGAGGATTTGGTTGTTTTAATAATGCCACCAATTACAACAGTATTCCCATCGTCTATCAATAGCTCAGTCTCAGCGGTTTTTGTTGTAAATGATCGTCCTGCTGCGTACTCAACTCCAAGGTCTTTCTTTTCAATTGTTATATTCATTGAAATGCGATCGTCAGGAGTTACGTGAGGTTTAACTTTCAGGACGAGATCTATGTCTTCAAATACAGTCGTAGTATTGCCGGATTCGTCCAGCTTAAGGTATGGATAGCGCAGTCCCTGTGTGATTGTGGCCTCTTTGTTGTCAAGTGTTACAATTTTGGGTGAGGAAATTATCTTGCCTTCCCCCTCTGATTCCATTGCCAGCAACATGGCGTTTAGTAAAAATGGAGTGCCGGCTATTTTTGTAAAATTAAAACCTATAGCCCCCATGCTTGATGTAAGCAGAGTGCCGGGAACGTTCATTGCCATGTTATAGCCGTATGTGCCTCCAAGAACATCATAGCCCCTTTGCGGGCCTATTCCGGCACGAGGATCATCTTCTTGAATACCGCCGGCCGCTCCCCACTGGGTTCCAATTTCCCTTGAAAAACTGGTGGTAGCCTCTACTATCCTGGCTTCGATAATTACCTGAGGTGTTACCTTGTCGAGATTTTTTACTATTTCCCTGGCCCTGTCTATCTTGTCAGGAATAGCTGTTATAATTATAGTGTTGGTCCGTTGATCAGCGCTGGCGTTGCCTCGTTCCGTTAATATCGCTTCAATTTTCGGCAGTAAGTCTTCCTGCGCATTGGCGTAGTTAACGGAAATATATTCGGTAATAAGCGGTTCCAGGGCTAATTTATCCCTTTTGAACACAGCTTCTTTCTTAAGCGTTTCATCAGTGGCAATTCTTATTACATCTCCCTCAAAAATCTTGCCGAGCTGGTTCATTTTAAGGATCAGGTCGAGTACCTGTTCCCAAGGTACTGGTTTATCTAAAGTCAGGGTAACTTTGCCGGTAACATCCTTGTCAATTGCAAAGTTCTTTCCACTTACCGCTTGTAATATTCGAAAAACATTTTTAATGTCGATTTCATAAAAGTCCAGGGCTATTTTTTCGTCTGTATGTTTTTCAGTGGCTACACCAACAGATGGTTCTTCATCTTCTTCCTCTTTATGAACAGTCTGAGAAATAACTTTTTTCCATGCAGGAAGCTTAGCATCTTCCAATGGCCTTGGTGATATTGATGATGCTTCGAAATGGACCAATAATAGATCCTCATTTTGTTCAATAAAATAAGGCACGGACTCCCGCAGCTCAATTGTGAGCATGGAAGTATTTTTCATGGCAGGTGTCTGAACAGGGATAATTCTATCTACTGCGCTTTCAAAACGGGTAGTAATCAGCGGGAACTTACGGTAATCCGGCAGTCTGGTATTCAGCAGTTTTAGTTGTAACAATTGGGGCGAAGCTTTTTTTATTCGGTATTCAACAGGTCTCGTTGTTCCAATAATGATGGTCGATTTTCCGGCCTCTTCACTCAAAAAATCAATACGATTAACCCATGCAGCCTTTTTGGTTTTTTCTTCCTTTTTTTCTACTGGTTTTTCTACCGGCCCAGAGGAAGGTAAGGTTGGTGAAGATAAAATTGGTGAAGATAAGGCTTTAGATGGCCTGGAGAATGATATTTTAAGACCGGTTCCTTCACTATCTGCTTTATAGGGCACATCTTTTTTTAGTAATATTTCGATCTTTGATTTATGACCTTTTTCATTTAACTCGGAAGCTGTTATTGGGCCAACAATTTCGCTTTCCGGCAAAATATTTTTTTGGATATTATCAAGAGCTGTTTCAGGAAAGTAAAGCAGTACAGCCAGGGGAAAGAGTTGTTTAACAGACATGTAAGTCAACACACGATTCCCCTTAACCAACACATTAAATGATTCCGGATCCTCGGAGGTGCTTATTTCAGTTATAAGCTTTGGTTCAGGGGAAAGTTCCATATCTTTTTTTGCAGCCATATTTTGAGCACATCCTGTAAATACAGGTATTAAAATTACCAGAAAAATGGCTATGGCCCTGATTTTTAACAACTTATAATTTCCGCAATTCATATTATTCTTCTCCAGGAGGCTTCTGAAGTTTAAGTTCTCTTTTAACAAGACTTGTTTTGCCTAATATGCTTTCGGCTTCTTCTTCTACAACTACACGGCCCTTTAATATTTTTATTACCCTGCCCGAATTAATGCCTATGCGGGTGCCTTTTTTTATTACAAACCCCTTGCCGGACGCATCTTCTACAAGCGCCTTGTTACCGTCTGGCGCGAAGATTATCCCCACAAGCTTCAACTGACTTAAGTCAACCTTTTCAATAGGGGTAAGCGGAATGCGTTTTTTCTTTTTTCTGTCATTTTGATCAGCAAAGGCGGAAGATTCAACTCTGAAAATTGAGGCAAATGGATCTATTTTCCCCTCAGCCTTATAGGTGACAGTTGTTTCTGATAATTCAAGCTTTTGGTCCGGTTTTTGATTGGGCTTTTGATCAGGAACCGCATCTGTTTTGCCGGTTTTTGGTTTTAAGGCTTGTTTTTTTATTTCAGGTTTTGAGGCTTCAATTTTTTGGTCTTTCTTAATCGGCTGCTTTTCCTTTTTTGGCATCACAATTTTTTTACTGATAACCGTTGCTTTTTGGGGCTTTTCTGGTTGATCATTGCAGCCACAATACAAGAAGAGGCTTGTTATGCAGATCACATTTAATATTTTGATAATATATTTACGCATCGGCTTTTTAGTATAATAGCTTGGTCACAAAGACACCAAGACATATAATATAATTTTCTTAAATCCATCAGTTGCCTCGTTCCCATACTCCAGCGTTGGAACCTACATGGTCTGTATTCCCATGCTGGAGCATGGGAACGAGAATTGTCACTTTTAATTCCTGAATTTATCAAGCATATGCTTTCGGGTGCAATACAAAAAAGTAACATAAATTATATCAAGTAATCGTTGAACCCGTCTAATCAGCTTAATGTCGAATGTCGAACAAGGAATGTCGAATTACGAAGGAAGGTACTTAATAATTTAAAAGAAACATCCACACTTCGATATTCAATATTCCCTGTTCGACATTCATTATTCAATTGGCGCTTCTTGGCACCGAAAATGGTCACGTTTTGTTCTATGTCACTTTTTTTGTATTGCACCCTATGCTTTCTTTGTGCTTTTGTGTCTTGGTGGCTAATCCGTCAATTTATTTCTTTTTCTTTGCCGCATTTTTTTCTTCAGCTTCGACAAACCTGTAAGTTACAGCCGTACAGGAAGTGTTGAGCATGCCCCCCTCCCGGGGTGTAGCTATCACGATATCTTTTATATTTACTATCCTGGATAACTTTGAAACTTTATCAAAGAAGAGTCCAACATTGTGGTAATTACCGGCAACTTTAATTGAAACAGGAATTTCAGCATAAAAATCTTTATTAATTTCTGATATAGGCTGAAATAAAAGAAATTCCAGGCCGGCTTCCTTGCCGGATTCGCTGATGCTGGTTAGCAAAGAAGGAATTTCTTTTTTGTCGGGCAAGGCTTTCATGGCGATTTTGTATTGAGTTTCGGCTGTTTTCATTTTTTCTCTATATTTGTTAAGCTGCGCAGCCTTTATTTTAGCTGAAGCGAGCCTTTGTTCAAGAGATTTGTATTCTGAATTTAATTGATTCAGGTTTTCAAATTTTGGAAGATATAAAAAATAAACAAACGACCCTGTAATTACAATGAAAGTCGCAACACATATCAGGATTCTGTGAAGTTTTGATATGTTTCCAGCTTTTTCAAATAAGGGTTCAATAGGTTTTAAAAAAATGTCGAATTTCTTCATTATTTTTTTGCCTTATCGGTAGCAGCTTTATCCTTAGGCATTTTATTACAGGAAATTATAAATCCTTTAAGATTTGTGTGCTTATTATATGTTTCTTGTTTCAGGTTCCTTAAATTTACGCTGTCAAAAAGCTTTGAGCCTTCCAGTCGAGTCATAAAATCAGCCACTGTTTTATTATCAAGAGCAAACCCTTTAATTGTGACCATTTCTTTTTTTGCCTCAAGAGATGTAAACCACAGCCGCTTTGGAATTACCATAAATGTCATTGTGTCAAGAAGACGGACAGGCTCTTTGCGACTAAGCTCAAGCTTTTTTATTACGCCCGTTTTTTTATTGAGGACGCTCAGCCTGTTTTTGATATCTGTTATTTCTTTAATTATTTTGTTGTATTTGGACAATTTGTTTTTAATGTTTTCTATTTTAACATTACAGACGTCAATCTTGTTGTTCAACGATATATTATAATAATACATGGAAAGAGTGACAAATATAATTGAGAGAAAAAATGTCGAGACCTGGAGACGTATGTTCTCTTTTTTGCGTGCAGCTCTATAAGGTAGTAGATTGACTTTTATCATTTGTCATCAGCTCTTCTTAAGGCGAGTCCCAGACATATAGATACTTGAGGAGCTATCTGCTCAAGGTATGAAAGATCAAAATGCTCAGCTATGTGTAACCTTTTGAAAGGATTAATAGTTTCCACATCAGATGATGTTTCGGTTGCCAGAAGTTGACGGAATTCCTTAATCTGGGCACCACCGCCGCTGAGCACAATGCTTTTTATCTGCTCATCGGGGTTTGCCGAATAATAAAAGTCAAGAGCGCGTTTTATTTCGATACACCAGTCAGAAACTACAGATGAAATAAGTTGGTTTAAATCATCAGGAGATATTTTGTCCGCCTGTTTACTAAGCTTAAGCTGTTCGGCTTCTGCATAAGAACAGTCTATAAGAGAGATTATCTTTTGATTTATCTGGCTGCATCCCATGGAAATATCTCTCATGAATACAGAGGAATGGCTTTTCAGTATGTTCAAAGATGTTTTGTTTGCTCCTATATCTATCAGTACTACATTTTCATCAGTTAAGTCATAATTAGCTTCGAAAATATTTTGCAGGGCAAAGGCATCAACATCGATTATACATGGGTTAAGTCCGACCATTTGAACAAGATTAATATATTCACCAATCATTTCCTTTTTGGCCGCAACCAGGATAACGCTCATTTGATCTGAGCCGGTTTCAGCTTCTCCAAGGATTTGATAATCTATATTAACCTCGCTGATGTCGAAAGGGATATATTGTTCTGCTTCAAGATGAATTGTTTCCTGGAGTTGTTCTTCGGTTGCGGTTTGCACGTCTATTTTTTTGACAATAACCGAATAACCTCCGATTGATACGGCAACATTTTTTTCTTTTATGTTATTAGCCTTAAATAGTTGACGAATTGAGTCGGCAACATTTTCCGGGTCATTTATATTGCCTTCTTCAATTGCTCCCGGGGCAATACTTATCATTCCGAAATTTTTCAGGGCGAGCCCTTTTTTTGTTGCCGTAATTTCTCCGGCTTTTAAAGCGCTGGAGCCAATATCAAGGCCGACTAAGCTGGGAGATTTTCCAAATATCATTTGATAAACCCTTAATCGCCAAATATCTTGTTTTTATCCGAAAGTTTAAATCCCAGGGCCAAAAGAATCTTTCTTTTAGTTTCCATGCGGCACGGCATGTTTTTTTCTATTCGAGCAATAGTGATCGGAGAGACTTTTGCTTCTCTTGCAAGTTCGGACTTGCTCATCATAAGAGATTCCCTAATTTTTTTTAAAGAGTTGCCGCTCATAAAAAACCTTACTTTTCGTCATGCATTGTTAAACGCTTCAGCGCTTTTAAATATTATTTTTTGGACAGGATTTACAAGATATTCAGGATTTAAATTGTCGAAACCTTCCCTGTTAATCCAAATCTAAATCTTTATACCTTGATACACACCTTCTTCATGTTGTGATTATATTTTATGATTTACTGGATAGCTACAATGAGAGTTGGCTTTGTTTGTGCACTTTATAAAAATCTTGTTTATCCTGTTATCCTGTCAGATTCTTTTTCAAAAGGCTAAATTGTTACAATAAGTTAAATATTTTTCCAGAACGCTAGATTAATTACATAACATTATTGTTAAGTCAAATTAATTATATATAATTACGTTATATTGTGCTTATAATTATTCAACAACTAAATATAGTATAGACTTCGTTAATAATGGTTAGTTATGGAGCAATATTTTTGACAAAAAGCTTGGTTTCTATTTTGGGAGTCAGGTTAAATGGTTCACGGTTCACGGGTTAAAAAGTTGATTGGTTCATAATGTTCACTCAATGAAAATAAAGCTTTACCTTGACTTTAAAAGCCACTTTTCTTATATTTGCAACAATCTATTTATAACGGTTCAGGGTTCAGAGGTTCAGGGTTGGTGAAGGTTAACGAAAAAAAGGTAACCCTGAACGGTTGCCAAAATTCATTAAAAAAACCGTGAACCGTGAACCTAACAACCTGAGTACTTACGCCCATGATACGATTTCTTGAATTTGCAGGGAGACCGCTTGTATTTTTTGTTGAAGAATGCGGCAGAATTATGCTCCTTCTTCTGTCAACCATATCATGGGCGTTCCGTCCGCCGTTTCGTTTTAGAGTAATTTTTAAGCAGATGGAATTTGTTGGAGTCAATTCCGTTGGCGTTGTTCTGATTACAGGCGCTTTTACAGGCATGGTTCTCGCTCTTCAGACGTATCATGGTTTTAAAATGTTCGGGGGCGAAGCCCTGGTGGGCTCAACTTTGGCCTTGGCAATGACGCGCGAACTTGGGCCTGTTTTCACAGCCTTAATGGTGACGGGGCGTGTTGGTTCAGCGATGGCGGCGGAACTTGGTACCATGAAAGTCACAGAGCAGATTGATGCGTTAAATACGATGTCAGTCAGTCCCGTTCAATATCTGGTTATGCCTCGTATAATCGCCGCAATATTAATGCTTCCTGTTTTGACAATTATATCTGATTTTGTCGGTATTGTGGGTGGCTATTTTGTTGGTGTTAATCTTCTAAAAATCAATTCAGGAATTTTCATAGCCAAAATAATCGATATTGTTGAACTTGATGATATTTTCAATGGACTTATAAAAGCTGCATTTTTTGGATTAATTCTTTCTCTTGTAGGTTGTTACAAGGGAATCTACACAATCGGTGGCGCTGAGGGAGTTGGAAGAGCAACAACTCAGTCGGTGGTCTTGTCATCGATATTGATTTTTATTAGTGATTATTTTCTTACGGCAGTCATGTTCTGATGATCAAACTAATAAAGATAACTAAATCATTTAAGAGCCAAAAAGTTCTGAACGAACTTGATCTTAATATAGATCCTGAAAAGATTACCGTTATTATTGGTCAGAGCGGAGGAGGCAAAAGCGTTCTCTTAAAGCATATTATAGGTCTTATAAGGCCTGATTCAGGGCAGATTATCATTGACGGAATTGACATTACAAATCTGAACGACAAAAAGCTTAATGAAATACGAAAAAAGTTTGGTATGCTTTTTCAGGATGCAGCCTTATTCGACTCGATGACGGTAGGTGAAAATGTGGCTTTTCCTTTAAACGAACACACGCGATTATCAAGAAAAGAGGTCAATAAAACAGTTAATGAGAAGTTAAATCTTGTTGGATTGGAAAATGTGACACACAAAATGCCTTCCGAACTATCGGGTGGTATGCGTAAGCGAGTTGGACTTGCAAGGGCTATTGCGCTGGATCCCAAAATTGTACTATTTGATGAGCCCACAACAGGACTTGATCCTATAATGCGCGAAAGCGTTGATGAGCTTATTGTAGCGACCCAGAAGAGGACAAAGGCGACTTTTGTTATTATTAGTCATGATATTGAGTCTGCCTTTACGATTGCACATAAGGTGGCCATGTTATATCAGGGTAAAATTGTTGCCGTTGGGACACCGGATGAAATACGTTCATCAAACAATTCTTTTGTTAAAAGATTTATTAAGGATTTAAGAGGGCAGGGATCAGGGATCAGGGATTAGGGGATTATTGATTATTGGGTGGCATGGACAAACTTGTTTGTCCGTGTTTGGAATGCTGGAATTAAGGGATTAGGGAGATTTTTTTGTCAAATTTAAGCGTAGAAGCAAAAGTCGGTGTTTTTGTTGTAATTGGAATGATAATTCTTGGATACATGTCCATGCGGCTGGGTAAGCTTGGTTTTAAAATGGATAAAGGATATGAGGTTAAGGTATATTTTGATTCAGCATCCGGCCTTGAAGAAGATGTTTCAGTTGAAATCGCAGGAGTTGAAGTGGGCAGGGTCCGCAAGATTTTACTTGAAGACGGGAAAGCGCTGGTAATTCTGCGAATAGATTCCAATGTTAAACTTAGAAAAGATGTTAAAGCTTCAATCAGAAGCAGGGGAATACTTGGTGATAAATATGTTGTGCTGGTTCAGGGCTCCCTGGCAGCTCCCTTGATTGAACCGGATGGGCGCATTATCAGCACTGTCCCTACAACAGATTTGGATGGCCTGATGAATGTTCTCGGAGATGTGGCAAAAAATATCAACAAGCTGACACGTTCGTTTGCGAATGTAATGGGAGGTGAAAAGGGCGAAGCTTCACTTCGTTCAATAGTTGATTCTATGCAGTCTGTGGCTGAAACTCTGGACAGAACCGTTCAGGAAAACAACGAAGAGCTTGTAAAAATAATAGCAAATCTTTCCGAGTTCTCAGCGACAATAAATGAAATTTCATCAAAGATTAATAAAGGACAAGGAAGCATAGGGAAATTAATTAACGAGGAGGATACTGTTCAAAGGTTAAACGGAACACTTGCGTCGCTTAAAGAAATAACTGAAAAGATAAACAGGGGAGAAGGATCATTAGGAAAGCTGATTAATGAAGAAGAAACTGTTGAAAATATAAATTCAACTCTTACCAGCATAAATGATTATATGCAAAAACAGGAAGCTTTTAGAACATATCTGGATTACAGAGGAGAATATCTTTTTGACAGCAATGAGGTTAAATCCTATCTTACTCTTCGTATTCAACCAAGGGAGGACAAGTATTATTTGCTTCAGGTTGTTGATGATCCGAGTGGAGTGGAGTCTGAAACAGATATCACAACTACTACAAACGGAGTAACCACAACAGAGCATATTGAAAAGAACGAAAAAAATGAAATTAAGTTTTCAGCCCAAATCGCCAAGCGTTACTATGACCTTGGCTTGCGCGGTGGAATTTTTGAATCTACAGGTGGTTTCGCATTTGATTACTATCTTTTCAAAGATCGCCTGACCCTCTCTCTGGAAGCCTTTGATTTTGATTCAGACAGCAATGCTCACCTGAAATTCAAAGCAGATTTCACACCATTTAAGCATTTATATATCACTTCTGGCTTTGATGATTTTATAAGCGATGAAGGGAATGAATCTTTTTTTATCGGAGCTGGAATTAACTTTTTAGATGATGATCTTACAACCCTTCTTTCGAACCTTCCATTTTATAAATAACAATTTGTAATATTTTAGCGCTTTTAAATATTATTTTTTTGGACAGGATTTACAAGATATTCAGGATTTAAATTATCGAAACTTTTCCTGTTAATCCAAATCTAAATCTTTATACCTTGATACACACCTTCTTCATGTTGTGATTATATTTTATGATTTACTGGATAGCTACAATGATAGTTGGCTTTTTATATAGAATCTTGTTTATCCTGTTATCCTGTCAGATTCTTTTTCAACAGGCTAAAATTAAAGGTCGCGAAACATTTTTTCTTTTGCTATCTCTAAATAGTTGGAATCTTTATAATCAGAAATAATTTTATTAAAAGCCTCAGCGCTTTTATCTTTGTTTCCCATTGCTGCGTAAAGCCGTCCTAAATTAAACAGAGCTTCATCTTTAATTTCATCATCAGGTCCGGACATAATCATTTCAAAATATTTTGCAGCAGCACTGTAATCTTTTTTTCCTTCCTGAGAGTATGCAAGACCGCTCAATATAAGGTTTTTAACAAATGGATTATTTTCAAACTCTGAAAGGGCTTTATTATACAATTCTGTCGCTTTATCAAAATCACCAGCATTGTAACAGATATTTGCATACATAACCCTTGCTATTTTGGCGCTATCTTTTCCCCAATTGTTTTCAATAATCTGATTAAAATCATTTGCCACTTCCCGGCAGGCTTTTACAGCTCCTTGTTCGGCTTTAATTTTTTCATGTTTGGCCAAACTGTTTGCAAGCATAACAGAAGCTTTGCTTTCAGCGTTGTCTGAATAATAGTAGACTGAAGAACAGACTATTATTATAGCAAAAATTACTCCCACTGCAGATAACATTGGAACTTTATATTTTGTTAAGAACCCAAGAAATTTTGCTGAGAAAGAGATAAATTTATCAGGTTCTTCAAGCTGTCGTTTTCTGGATCGGCTTACTCGTTTTTTTGCCACAATTCCTCCGTTATTATGATTTCGTAATACTTTAGCGCTTTTAAATAGTATTTTTTTTGACAGAATTTAAATTATCGAAACTTTTCCTGTTAATCCGAATCTAAATCCTTA
>Ga0255429_1164_pt1 | contig 14174 bp, 14 predicted proteins | sample ANMaggSeSYBR02H9_FD_182636 | JGI IMG/M metagenome (GOLD analysis project Ga0255429, IMG submission 182636) | Sediment cell enrichment communities from methane seep in Santa Monica Basin, California, United Staets - ANME aggregate JGI... | ecosystem: Environmental > Aquatic > Marine > Cold seeps >... | reverse complement strand
TTGAGCTGGACTGGGCAAAGCCGTGCCGCTTTTGAAAGGCAGTATTTGACCGGTAGTTTTTACTTTTAGCATAGTTTTTCGGTTATCGTTGCCCAGCCACTCAGCTCCACGTTAGCTTTCAGAGAAATAAACATTATGCAATCTAACACTATGAATCCCATGGTTTATATCGAATCGTCAGTTATTAGCTATTTGGTATCTCGACCAAGCCGGGATGTTGTGATTGCCGGTCGGCAAGCGATTTCTCACGATTGGTGGGAAAATCGCCGGCAACGATTTGAGCTTCGAGTTTCGGCATTGATCGAAGAAGAAATAAGCAGGGGTGATTATTCGGCAGCCCAACGTCGTTTAGCGTTGATTGAAGACATTCCAAGTCTGGCAATCTCAGATGAAGCAACTGAATTGGCGGAGTTACTTGTGACACAAGGTGCTGTTCCAAAGGATAGCGAAGAAGATGCACTTCATATCGCTATAGCTGCTGCTCAAGGTGTCGACTATCTTCTTACTTGGAACTTCAAGCACATAAACAATGCTGAAATGAAGTCAGAAATAACCAAAGTCGTGGAGTCTTGTGGGTTTGTTTGTCCACAAATTTGTTCACCTGAAGAACTCGGAGGAACCTCGAATGATTGAAGACCCAATCGTTGCCGAAGTACGTCAACAACGTAAAAAACATGCCGCAGAACACGGAAACAACCTCAAACGCATAGTTGAGGCACTCCGTAAACGGGAACGTGAATCAAAGCGCAACTTATTGAATCCAGGACCAAAATTGCGCACGGATAAGGCCGGAAGCTAACAATCGCATCCACGCTGACACCCAAAGCCGAGCCGTTTTTCGCATCAGCATCATTTTGTGTAAAACTTCTCTTTTGCCAAGTCCTCATTGGCTTTGGGCGCAGGTGATGCGTGACGCCCCTTTAAGAAATGAGGTTTAAGAAATGATACAATTCGAATGGGATCCCGCCAAAGCAAAGATGAACTTGATGAAGCACGGCATTGCTTTTCGAGAAGCTGCTAAGGAAAAGGCATTCACACGTTGCGTCATTGCTTTGCTACACATCTTCTTGAAGCAGGCTACGATGTTCGCAAAATACAGATTTTGATGGGGCACCGATCGTTATCCACCACGATGGTATATCTTCATGTATCCAGGAGAGGTCTTGAGATGGTCAAAAGTCCTCTTGATTTTATCGATGAAGAAAAAGAAATCACAAGCCCATGGGAGGATACAAATGACACAATCAGCGTATGATTGCAAAAAACCGAATATTGAAGTTGCCGATATTTTGCGTGAACACATTCCCGATTATCTTGCAAAATACCGGATGCCGCCGGAACACTACAAAGTAGTCTATGATATTTTAAACTGCCGCACCGCCTATCTTGGCGGTCATATTGAAGAGTGCGATCATTGTGGGACCAAGCGCAATGCTTATAACTCGTGCAGTAACCGTCATTGCCCAAAGTGCCAGACCATTACAAAGGAAAAGTGGCTTGAAGCGCGAAAGGCGGAACTTTTGCCTGTACCATACTTTCATTCGGTGTTTACTCTGCCCCACGATCTTAACCCTGTCATACTGTGCAACAAGAAAGTAATGCTGCGAATTTTATTCAAAGCAGTGTCAATTAATAAAAGAACCCCTAAAGATTTTAGCCATAGCATCCCTCCTTCCCTGTTATTTAAAAGGATTATAGCTCGTAGGTTGAGTTGTGCTTGCGAAACCCAACAAAACATGGTTGTTGCACCTATGTTGTTCTCTCAATCATTTTGCAATTTCGTGCAATTGTTGATGTTGGGTTTCGTTCCTCAAGCCGCCAACCTACTTGGCTTAACCAGCATACGCAAGGTGCTACCTCAAAAAATTTGATTTTTTCTTCACTTCTTCTTGGTCTCTACCCCCTTTGTTTTCCCCTTTTTGTCAAGAGTGTAGACGCGACCCCTTTGTCTTCCCCCTGAGGAAATTGTCGATTACAGAGCCTGATCAGGTCTGGTGTTCCGATATTACCTATATCCGGCTGGCACATGGATTTGTTGTATCTGACGGCAGTTATGGATTGGGCAAGCCACTATGTGCTGTCCTGGGAGGTGTCTGTGACAATGGATGACTATTTCTGTGTGAATGCTCTGAAGAGCGCTCTTCGCAAGCATAACAGGCCTGAGATATTCAATACCGATCAAGGTTCACAATATACCGGTAATGCCTTTACCGGCGCACTGAAAGAAAGAGGTATCAAAATCAGCATGGATGGCAAAGGACGTTGTATGGATAATATCTTCATAGAACGTTTATGGCGATCAGTGAAGTACGAAAAGATATTTCTCGAAGAGTTTGAAACAGTAACGGAATTGATTGCCGGGCTGAAAGAATATTTTGAGTTTTACAACTTTGAACGACCACATCAGTCGTTCAAAAGAAAAACACCTGCTGATGTGTATTGGGGAGAGGAAGTTGCTCAAATGGCAGCATGAATAATACTCCTATATTTTTATACCTAAATTGAGCGATTTTTTACTCAATCTGCGCCGATCTCTTGCGCATAAAGGCTTCGCAAAAATCCACGACATATCCGCGGGTATGCCTGCGGTTTTTACAAATCCTTATGCATCAAGATCTCAGCACATATCTTCGCAAAAAATCGCTCAACTTAGGTATTATAATGGAAAGGTTCGGGAATTTCTACGATATCGCCAGAAAGGATTGCAGATGGAGTGTCGCTGACCATATACTTTGCTTCTTCGCTGCTTCCAAGAATTTTTGCTGCGATTTCAACGGCATGAGATAATAATGGGGGACGATTGTCATGAGAATGAGCATCGCTGGCTATTAAATGTACAAGACGTTGTTTTAACATAATCTCAACTGTTTTTTTAACAAAGTCACCAAAGTCTCCTGTAATGCTCATTGCCGTAATCTGAACCAATGCTCCTCTATTAACAAGCTCATACAAAATATCCGGGTCGTGCTGTATTATTGAATTTCGTTCCGGATGAGTTATAATAGGAGCAATGCCATTTAGCTTTAACGTAAATATCTCATCCCTTATACCTTTAGGTATTGTTTGTGAAGGAAGTTCAAGCAACAGGTATTTCTTGGAATTATTAATTGTACCGGCTTCACCGCTATTAATCCTTTCAAGCATATCAGGGCAGAGCTGTACCTCTGCACCTGGATACAATTGTAATTGAATATTGTTCTTCGAGAATACCTTTTTAAGGTTATCGACATGTATAGTGACTTCTTCTGCAGAATTTGTGTAAACGCCATTCAGGGTATGCGGCGTTGCAACAATGCTGTGGATGCCATCTTTAACGGCACACATTGCCATTGTAAGGCTCTGGTCCAAAGACTGGGAACCGTCATCTATGTTTGGGAGAATGTGGCAGTGAAGGTCAATCAATAATTTGCTCGTTGTTTGTTGCTTGTTATCCAACCACCATCTGCTTTACGCTTCTTCACCATAGCGGGTTTTGGATCTTTTCTTTCTCTTCTTTCCGGTGGGCTTCTTTTTTTCGCCGTCTTCACCGTAATAATAGCGATAATATTGATAGTAATAATAGGAATACTTGCTGCTGCTCAGATCTATTCCGTTCAAAACCGCTCCTATGATGTGGGCGCCCACGTTATTAAACTGACTTATACCGTTTTTTACAATCTGTTTTGCCATATCGCCCATACGAATAACCATGATGACACCATCTGCGGACTTTGACAGCACCAATGCATCTGTTACAGCGGTAACCGGCGGGGAATCAATTAAGATATGGTTATATTTCTTTCGCAATGCAACAAGCAGACCTTTCATTCGTTTGGATCCAAGAATCTCAGATGGATTTGGTGGAATAGGACCAGATGTAATAATATCAAGATTGGGTATTTTTGTGCTTTGTATTATTTTCCCAATGTTGTCGGTCCCAACAAGGATATTCGACATCCCGCGTTCCCTTGTCACCCCGAAAAGATTGTGAATTTCAGGCCTGCGCATGTCGCAGTCCAGTATGATAATTTTACTACCGGCCTGAGCCATTGTTATGGCAATATTGGCCGTTGTAATGGTCTTTCCTTCCCTGGGCCCGGAGCTGCATACCAGAATGACTTGAGGAACTGATTCGGCGGTCGAAAAAAGAATATTTGTCCGTATGCCACGGTACGATTCACTTGCCGTTGACTTGGGAGAATGCAGGGCAATTAGATCAGAAGTCCTGTCTTTAGGCATGCCTTTGTTTTCTGCAGCAAACAAAGGTACAGGGCCAAGATCAGGAATATTTAAGTACTGTTTCAAATCGTCAGGAGTTTTAATGGTATTATCAAAATATTCTAAAAAAAAGGCCAACCCTGTTCCTCCAAAAAGTCCCACAATCATTGCCAGAATTATAGAAAGCTTTTTTTTGGGCTTTACAGGCGTTTGCGGCACCTCTGCCTTATCAATAATTCTGATATTTCCGGACTTCATATTTTCTGATAAAGAGGTCTCTTTAAAACGTTTGATCAGCATTTCATATATATTCTGGGCGCTTTCAACCTCACGCCTGAGCACACCATACTGGATAGCCTTTTTATTAAGATCCAGCAATTCCTGTTTCTGTTTTGAGAGCGCATCTTTCAGGGATTCTTCCCTGGCCAAAGCAACTTTATATTCATTTTTAAGCGAGTTTATGACGCGATTAACCTCTTGAGACTTTCTTTTCTGAAGTGTCTTCAACTCAGAGTCGATAGCCACCATCTGAGGATGATTTTCTCCGTATTTTTTGGAAAACTCAGACATGCGCTGATACAGATTAACCTCCATGGATTTTATCTGCCTGATTAATTCATTATTAAGCACCTCTGGAACGGAATCAAGCATATCTGAATGACCAATAAGTTCAGATGCCTGCTTAAAGCGGGTTTCAGTTTCTACCCGCTTTGATTCTGCCTCCACAACCAGGGTGTTCAGTTGTGCAAGTTTCTGGGCGGATACATGTTCAACATCACTTGAAAAATCTGTGATAATCCTATTATCTTCTTTATATTGAAGTAAAGCCTGCTCGGCTTTTTCCACCTTTATGCGTTCATCATAGACCCTGTTGTTAAGCCACTTCATAGCATTCTTGGCGGCTACGAGCTTAATCTCAAGGTTCTGATCTATATAGGCGCTTGCAAGCGTGTTTGCGATCCTGGAGGCAAGTACCTGGTTTTTTGCTTCAAAACCAATGTCCACAAGACGGCTGTTACGGATTGGCGAGACCTCTATCCTGCTGATAAAATTAGATACCAGGGCGGAGTCCCGCTCATATTTTTCAGTTTCTTTAGAAGTCTTGTCGGTTTTTAGAAGAGATGTAATGCTATTCTTGAAATCCGAGATAGAATTTTTCAAATTTGAAATAAAATCATCCTTTGGTGAAGGACAAAACTCCTCGCTTTGATCCAGCCTAAGACGTTTTATGACCTCACGAGCCACTGTGCGGCTTTCGATAATCTTGTACTGGGTCTGATAATAGTCTGTGCCAGACGCATCAACAGCCATAACCTCTTCTATGGAAACCACGTTTGGATTTTCTTTTTCAATGACCAAACGGGTGGTAGACTTATAAATTGGTGTAGCCGTTAATACATATATGGCAACAAAAATTACCACTATGGCAAAAAAGGTTATTATTATCCACCTTTGTTTAAGAATTACGCGAAGGTAATCACGAAGGTCTATTTGTTCTTCTATATTTTCTTCCATAATCTCGATCTGTAATGGGTTCAAGGTTTAAGGGGTAAGAGTTGTCTCAATCTTTAGAAAAAACTCTCCGGTACTACAATTACATCTCCGGGTTTTATCGGCACATCCTGTATCTTCTTTCCTGCTTTGGTAATAGCATCTACCTTTACTTCTATTATTTTTTCAACCCCATTTTCCAGGCGAATAATTCGAGTCCTATTGCGTGCCGCTATTCTAGTAAATCCTCCTGCCATACCAATAGCGCCTACCAGCGTAATTTCACCTTCCGGCATTGTGTAGGAGCCAGGGCTCTGTACCTGACCTATAATGTATATGTGCTCTGCTATTGGAATATAGAGCACGTCCTTATCCATTAAACAAAGATTTGAAATTTGATCCCCTTTTGTCAGAAGGCTGTTAAGATCAATATTAATAACTATCTTTCGCTCATTTTCTGTCTCCACATCTAAAGTTCGGATGATCATTGCCCTCTTGCTTGCTTGTTCTAAATTAACCCCTGCAGCCCTGGAAATGGCATCCAAAACATGCTCCTTTGCGCGAAGACAATAACTTCCCGAGCTATTAACCGATCCCAGTACCAGAAAACGCTGACTGTTATACTCCTTTACCATTATTGAGACATGAGCATCCAATAGATATTGATCTTCAGCTAATTTCAGTTTTATTAATTCTTCAATTTCCGAGGTTGTTAATTTAGAAATCATGACACGGCCAATCAATGGAAATGAAATATATCCATCTCCTGAAACACGAACAGCGTCTCTGGAAAGGTCATTCTCCTCATAAACTATAACGCTTAAAACATCTTCTGCTCCAACTCTATATTCACTGATAGATCCTTTGATCTCTGGGTACTTCATCAGATATTCAAAAACAGAAAACGAGGAAGTTGCTTCTGTAACATTAGTCAAGCTTTTATCAAAGCCTTGATAGTTTTCTCTGGCTTTTTTGATTTCCTCAATCTTTGCCAAATCCGAATCTGTAAGTCCATTGAGCTGAGTACTTTTAACATTGGTTACTCTGACTACGTCTTCAGTCGTACCACATGCACTGAGGCCAACATAAGCAATAATAACAAATAGTAATCGCAATAGAATAAAAGTATTCATTTAAATCCTCTTTGAGAGACCTTTATCTTATGAGCTTAGGAACATTATTCTGAAAAGCAGACTATAAACTATTTACAATAAAAATTAAAGGTCTCAAAGTCCCTTTTAATTCGAGACTTTGAGACCTTCATAATATACAGATAGGTGCCTGAACGAAAACTCATAAAATCGATTTGTCGGGTTTAGCCCTGACAAATTAAGCTCTTTCAAGTGTTTGATTTTTGTAAGCCGGGTTAATATGTCAAGCCTAATGTAACCATGAACTTATTGTCTTTGTAATCAAATTCTCCATAGTTAGAATCTTTTTCCCTGTAAGTATAGTCAGCGCCTGCCATAAGCCACTCATTAATAAGGTATTTGATGCCTAACCTGGCCGTATAATTATCATCCTCTCTGCCAATTGAATCTTCATAATCATGTGTGCTGTATGCTGCACCAACAAGCAAGCTTATTTTCGATAAAACAACTTGCTTAAGGTTTATACTAATACCAGTATCGTCAAAATATTCTGTTGTATTAGCGCCCGAATCTCTCATGGCCTTGGTGATGGCTAAACCAAGCGTGGTTGTAACAGTAGGCTTATAAGAAAGAAGAGTTGAAGCAATCCAGGTGTTTTGATCATCGTATTGGCGGTCGCTCACATCGGCATTGTTATCATATTTCTTCCAGGTATATCCAAAGTTCAGCTCTCCTTCTATCTTTGCACCAGGATCCCATGCAAGACCCATTTTTACACTATCATATGAAAAATCAGCGTCATTAGAATCTGTTACACCTTCGCGACGAGTGTAATAATCTGTTTCTCCATGAAAATATCGTAAAAATCCCCACATCAAAGGTAATATTTTCTTCTCTATACCAGCTCCCACTTCATTGCAATCATAATTCTGCGAATAGTCAATATCTTCATCATATTTTTGCTTATAATAATTATAATAAGCAAAAATTCTAAACAGATTTTGCAGCTCATAGCCTATCCTGGTTTTAAGGTCATTGTGCCAACGCTCTGTCTGCGGTACGCCCAATCTGTATTCGTTGTCTGAACCGTAAGGATCCTGAGCGCGAGTATATAGATTATCTATACCTATAATAAGACCTACAGGGGCTTTGTAATTCAAACCAAAGACACCTTTATGATTCTTCCAGTCATTATTGTTTTCATCCTTATAATAGGCATAATCACCTATATAGCCCAGTTTAATGCCGCCTCTTTCATGTAAAGAATAATCTAACATAAGGCCTGGTACAATATGAGTAATCCAGTCGGACTCTTCGCTCTCGGTAGTTGAGTTGGTTCCGCTGCCAAGGTATATGTTATCATCATAAACCTCTTGCAGCGTGAGCCCGGGCGTAACCACCAGGTTGCCAAAAATCAGTGTGCCCCCTCTTTCTTGAGCCAGTGCACCGGCCGTGAAAAACACTAAACAATTGACCACTAAAAAGCTGACGAAAATATTTTTTTTCATGAGGTAAACTCCTTTTAAAAAATATAGGGTACTTCCAAATCTATTGTGATGGACTGGTAGTTTTTTCTTCTCTTTTTTCCTCCTGGTACCATTCTTGCTGTGATATTGATGGCTGAATAAAAACCGGGAAGATTTTTTCAATTAACTCTTTTGGCCAACGCTTTTCCTGTTTAGTTTCTATTATTGTTCGTTCGATACTGTTAGCAGCTTTCCTTGCTTTCCTGGCCGCCTGCTTTGCTATTGCCGCAGCAGTAACTTCTCCGAAAGCCGTTGCTACTTCCGCTGCTTTTAAAGCCTCTTTCGCAGCCAGTTCAGCCTTATTGGCCGCTTCTGCCGCCTCCTTTAGAGCCTTTTCTATCTCCTCTATTGTCACTGCCTCCCTGACTTTTTTAGCCGCCAGCCTGGCCTCTTCTGCAGCCTGTTCAGCCTTTATAGCTGCTTCTATAGCTTTATCTGCTGCTTCTACTCTTGTTAAAGCCACTGCAGGGCTAACGAAAAACACTGCCAAAAATAAAACCAAAAATATTGTAAATACGAATCTTGGATACATGACCACCCTCCCTTTTTTTGCCTTAAAATAAAGATTAGAACTTATCATTCGCGAAACCGTTCACTATAAATGAGCTGTCCGCAACAATAACAGGGCAATTGCATCAAAATTTTAGACCTTTAAAAATCAAATAGTTACGTAATGCGGCAAGCAGCTTATCGGTGCTTATTTTTGAAACGGTATTTGTAACCTATTGATTTATTTAGAATCAAAAATTATGCCAAATTTTGATGCAATCGCCCTGCAGCAATAAAACAAATTCTTGACAAAAAATTGACTCCTTAATTGCGACCTGACAACGGGTTATGGAATCTTCTCTTCAATACTTGTTTGTGAGCGTTCACGGTTTACAGTTAACGGTTGATCAAAACATAAATATAGGTGAAAGACGGGTGCCATGGACAAACTTGTTTGTCCGTGCCCCTTTTTCTGTCGAAGAATTTTGCCTGGTTCCCATGCTCCAGCGTGGTAAGCCATATGGTATGCATTCCCACCAGTAAAAATCAACCTGAAAGCCGTTCTCCAACCGTTCTCTTGATCAAATTTTTGTGCCAAAATATATAATAATAACTGGATACTTTTGTCAACTTAAGAATCTAACCTAAAATACGAAAAAACCTCTCAAGTTAAATTACCGCATCTTGAGAGCTTTGCATAACCACTAAAAATTGCCCTTTGATTCAATCCACTCTTTTACTTTAAGACTTAACTCAATATCATCTTCCGGTATAATACCCAAAACAATTTTCTCATCAGGATAATATTCCCAAACCCTCTCAACCGCCTTTTTCCAATTTCTCCTATTCAACTTCAGTGATCTCTTGAACAACCTCTGAAATTTCTCAATTCCCTCTTCCCTTGTCAACTGACCACTGCTCCTAAATACCCAATATAAACCAATCTTATAAAGCATTGAAAAATCATTAGGACGTAAATATTCAGCCATTTGAAATGCCCTATCTACCCTGGGAAGCCATTCACTATAATAAGTTTTGCCTTCATATCCCTTATACGAATAACTGACACCAAGATCATACCAGTATATTCCATTAACAGGATTTAACGATATGGCTTTTTCCATATTCGTTATAATTTCTTCATTAATCTCTATCTGTGTATTTTCGGTTTCAAACGGTAATTTCATATAATAATGCGCCAGTTTATCATAATATCCAACATTAGAAGGGTCATATTCTATGGCTTTTTTCATATCTTCTAAACGCGGATTTTTATCTCTGTTTAAGGTTGAGTTCAATTCAGTGGAGCAATATGCTTCTGCTGCAAAATGTCCTGTAATTTTATTTAACATTAAAAATCCAGTTAAAATAAGAACTATAAACAATACTATTAGCGAAAAGCGGCCATTTAAGGAAACTGATTTTGTTTTAAAGAAAAACCTGTCGTAATGTGTATGTATATCAATGTGCAACGACAAAAATCCAATTGCCATTATTACTGACAAGGCCATTGGATTGGCTGGGATGTGCATATTAAAATCAAAAAAACTGTGAATAGTTATTGCAATAACAGCAAATATTACTCCAGCACCTAATCCAATTGCAAAGCTGTCTTCCCTTCTAAACCATAATCTTATAGATTTGAATAAATAAATAAATAAAGCGCCAAAAAAAATTATAGCTCCAACCATTCCGGATTCAGATGCCATCTCCAGCCAGTCATTGTGAGCATTGCCTAAAATAAGACGATCTGAATATTCAGGAAGAGCATATCTGGGATACATATACATAAAATTTCCCCAGCCTGTTCCGAATACAGGAAAGCTTTTAACCATCGGAACAACGGATTCGTAGATTTCGAGCCTGTTGTATATGCCACCAAGATGTTCAAAACGTTCAAGGGTTTTATCAATACCAATATGCAGACCATAAGCAAGAATTAGCATGCACAGGCATGCTGCGACTATTCCATATTTTCTGTAACCTTTTTTGAATGCAAACAAAAATATCATAAAGAACATGGATATCCCAAAAGATATGATACCACCTCTTGATCCAGCCGAAAGAAGACCTAATCCCAGAATGATTCCCATAAAAAAAAAGAGAACTATCTTTGGTTTCTCCTCTCCTGAAAAAACCCAGTTTTTGAACCTCTTTAATCTTGAAATACTATCTTCCTGATATCTTTGCCTGCTTCTTGTTTTCTTAACATTAGCAATAACAAATCCAAAACAAAGTGGTATCATCATTTCCAGAAAGCCGGCTATATGGTTTCTATTTATATAGGTTCCTGTCACCCAACCCTTGCCATATGTATTTGTCCACCACCAGATCTTCTGAGAGCCGCTGTATGTCTGCACAATGCCATAAATAACTTGAAAAAGGGCCATGCCGACAAACACATAAATCAATATGTTGATTTTTTTCTGATCCTTAACTGAATTTATCACAATAAAATATAGCGCAAAATAAGATAACAGCTTAAATAGCTCATTGTATGTTGAAAAATTATAATGAGAAAGGTTCATCCAGGCGATGGAGTAATCACTTGAAGCATGCTTTATTTCGTAAGCATACTTTTTTACCTCAAATGTGAGCGGGGAAATAAATTTTATTAGAAAAGAAGGGAGCGGTATGAGCTGGATAACGATTAACGAAATGATTAATATAATAAAAATATTAAGTGGAGATACAACCCATTGAAGCGCAATATTGGAATTATTCCCGGACTTCTTACTGGTTCTGTATTGACCGATAATATGATTAATAAGAAACAGTAAAAACAGAATAAGAACTATTATCTCAAAAACAGAATATGCCCAAACATGCACCCCACCAAAAGCAAGCTGGGTAAAAATAAGTACAAAAATTATCCCAGAAAAAACTATCTTATCAATGACTTTGTTCATGAAGGAACTATCCCATCCACAGATTACGCAGATTCTCGCAGATTATAAAGAACAATTAAAAATTATAAACCATAATTATCTCTTCATAACAAACAAAATCTGGGTGATAAGGTATCCTATTCAAATTTTGTGGTAGATTAATTTGCTCAAAAAATATCTTATTGATATTATAGTGTTTTATTTTTCTTAAAATTCAAATTTTTCGGTTTTACCACGGAGTTTGAATAGGATACAATTGATGTGCCAGAGCATTTTCGTACACTTTTTCAAGAAAACCAGGTTGATATGTTTTGTTCAGAGGCTGTCCTTTATAGAAAATTTGTATTGTTGGCTGCGATTTAAATGGAATCTCCGGGCCTTTGAATTCCCTCTCAAGGGCTTCTTGGTAAACAGCTTCTAAAAATCCACAACCCAACTCTTTATGAACCTCCATGGCAGTGCCGATGATTTTAAACGTCCTTTCGTCCTGTACCATTATTTAATCCATGTAGTCTGCGTAATCTGTGGATTGAACCTAAATGAGTTTTTTTAACCGAAAAAACGCTTGACATTTGCGTACAGAATCAAGTACATTTTTTTAATTACACAGGAGGAATATATATGCAATCAATAAACTACACAACATTTCGAAAAAATTTGGCAAAAATCATCAATTGCGTCAATGATGATCATTGCCCTATCCTTATTACACGTCAGCAAGGGCGAACAGCAGTGCTTATGTCTCTCGATGATTTTAGATCATACGAAGAAACAGCATATCTTATGAAAAGCCCCAAAAACGCTGAACGTCTCAATGCTGCCATTGCTGACCTGGAAGCAGGAAAAGGCATTGAGATGAACATTATTAAGGAATGAAACTGTCATGGGCTGAACAAGCATGGGAAGATTACCTTTACTGGCAGAAAACAGATCAGAAAATCCTCAGGCGAATTAACCGCATCATCCTGGAAATCAAACGAAATCCTTTTGAAGGAGTAGGCACCCCTGAACCACTACGCTACAACTGGAAAGGATATTGGTCACGCCGTATCAATAAAGAACATCGGTTTGTTTACAAGGCGAAAAAGGATGAATTATTAATTGCCCAGTGCCGGTACCACTATTGAAAAATCTGCGTCCATCTGCGTAATCTGTGGATCGGTTTTCACTGCTATGGCTCTTCGAGGTCAGGCGAAAAAAAGGAGGAACTATAATACGCCCTTAGGGGGAAGGAGTTTATCGATAAGCCCTTTTATGAAGGCAAGTTCATCTTTATATGCTTCAAGAGAGGTCTCTATACGGGTTTGCCTTCTTTGCATCTGCCACTGCATACGAAGCACAAATCCCAGTTAATGGTGATAAAAAGTCCAAACATCCATTGTAAAGTGTGGCTACCAACTTAAGGCGGGACACTTTCGAACTTTTTGTTTTTGATTATCGTAAAACATCAATTGTCCAAAATTGACATAACATATCCATGTGGGGTGCATTCTATGCACCATGGTGGTGCATAGAATGCACCCTACATAATTTATTGAAATTACAGAATGTCCCGCCTTAAGTTGGTAGCCTAAAGTGTCAAAGCGGCTGTTCATCTCAGAGCGAAGGTCATCGATACGCCTGTTGACATCATCAAAACGCCTGTTGACATTATCCCGGCCATTGTTTGAAAAGAACAGGATTGATATTGGCCTGCTTCAAACTGAGGATCTTTTCAAAAGCCAAAATTATCAGTTTGAGCCGCTAAGCTTTGAGATTCTTAAAACTGCTTCCGAGATCGACGACATCCCCGAGTTGCATGACCGGCTTATTGCTGCAACCGCCAGATATCTTGACTTGCCAATTATCACCATGATCCCGTAATCCGGGATTCCAGGTTTGTTGAAGTTCTGGAATGATTTTAAAATAAGGTGGCCGCTTGTCTGTCTTAATGCCCCGCCTGTCATGCGGAAGGTAAGCGGCTGGATGATTTGATTATCGTATCCCGCCTGGCCGCCCAAAAAAAAGCGGTTAAAAAAGAATAAATCTTTAAACGCCTTTTGCAAAAACATCACAAATATGTCCAAATAGTCAAGTCAACGTCCCCCATTCCTCCTTCTCTAACCTTGAACCGTGGTAACTACTCAGGTGGATAGGCTAAAGACTGAAAACTGTTAGGAAAAAGCGCATTTTGAAGCCATGTTTGGTGCAAAAATCAGATATTTCCGCTAAAGTACGGCAATCGTGCTCTTCTGACCCCTTCAGCCTTCAGCCTAAACAGCTTCAGCCTGACTACGTGAGTATAGTCACCATGGAATCATCCATCCCAATCGTTCGCGCTCAGAATTACGCAATTCCTTAGCTGTTCACCCGTCCTGCACCTTCGCACTGAATAAATTATTTACTTATACCTAAATTGAGCGATTTTTGACTCAATCTGCACTGATCTCTTGCGCATCAAGGATTCGCAAAAATCCTCGACATATCCACGGGTATGCCTGCGGTTTTTGCGA
>Ga0255429_1162_pt1 | contig 14269 bp, 5 predicted proteins | sample ANMaggSeSYBR02H9_FD_182636 | JGI IMG/M metagenome (GOLD analysis project Ga0255429, IMG submission 182636) | Sediment cell enrichment communities from methane seep in Santa Monica Basin, California, United Staets - ANME aggregate JGI... | ecosystem: Environmental > Aquatic > Marine > Cold seeps >... | reverse complement strand
GATTTGTCCTACTCCAATACAATTGAATTAGAACTTGATGATAACGATAAAAATATTAGCCTTATAAAAGGCGAGGTTGTTAATCTCATTGATAACAAGTTCAGGTTCAAGGTTGATGAAGAAGGAGAAACTGGAGGCATTCTAAAACGTCCTGACATTATTGGACAATGGAATGATGTAACCAGTTCACTGGATACTTCTGCAGATATTATCTGTGGGGTAGTTACAAATCTCTCTGATTTTATTATCGCTGAACCTCTGGAAGTCGATAATACACCACCAAATGTTACAATTACATCACCAGCCAACAATTCTATTGTGTATACTCCCAATATAACTGTACTGGGATATGCAACAGATAATATCGGAATAAATTGCAGTTTATTTGAACATGAATGTCAACAGGGAGGTTCAGGTGGTGGGGGATGTGGTGATTTACCGTTCACGACAAATATATCCTTTAATCAATCAGTAACTTTATGTGAAGGATGGAATAAGCTATCGTTCTATTTCACAGACATTGAAGGTAATAATGGCAATGCGTCCATAATTGTTTCATATATTAATGATTCGATCCCGCCAATAGCCTCTGCTGTCATAGAATACTCCAAAGGTAATGCAGCCAACCATGGAAGCATTATAACAATTAACGTTTCTGCAAATGATAACGTGAACGGGTCCGGTATTAAAAGCGTAACCGCCAATGTTTCAGCGGTAAATGCAACTGAGGTCATTGCTCTTAGTAAAACAGGAAACTACTGGATAGGTAATATAGTAGTTTCTGCCACTGATGGCAATCATTCTGTCAATATTACTGTAATGGATAATGCATCCAATGTTAATTACACACAGGTTAATGTTACAATGGACAATATACCTCCTGGCGTCGAAAAAGTGAATGCAGTACCAAATTTAATAAATTTATCCGGAACAGTAAATTTAACCGCAATCATATGCGCTTCTGGCTATAATGATATAGAAAATGTATCAGCAGAAATAACATATCCCAACGGCTCAAATATTATTTACCAGATGAACAATACCATCCCAACTTCTATCTTAAGTGTGAGTAGTTTCGGCGGTGGAGGTGGTGTAGGCTATGGCTGCATCGACTATCATTTAGACTTCGATAATACCATTGATCCTGGCAGATACAACGTAACAATCATTGCAAATGATACCACAGGCAACGTTAATGACACACAAAAGACCAGTTTTATTGTGGCACATATCTGCACCAATACCACAATAAAAACTAACGCAGGCAATTCTACTTTCATCAATGCACCAGGTACGAATGTTACATTAGAATTTTTCACTAATGGTAGCGTAATGGGTTCCATTAATATCACCCGTTCGATAGTGAATATTACTAATGAATTAGAAGTACCTGGTCCTGGAATATACATAAGGATCAATGCCAGCACTAATTTCTCCAATGATACTTATTCAAATCTCTCATGGGCATTGATAAAAGTGAATTATACAGACGAGGATGTCAGCAATAATAACCTGGTCGAAAGCTCGCTGCGCCTATACTGGTATAACGAAAGTTCAGGCAACTGGATAAAACTTGAAACAACCTCTCCAACATGGGTGTACGGCTCAGGTGTGGATACTGCCAATAATTATGTCTGGGCGAACGTCTCCCACTTCAGCGATTATGCTGTAGGTGGGGAATTGGAAAAAGAAACACCACCTCCAAGCAACGGCGGCGGCGGTAGCAGTGGCGGAGGCGGAGGCGGCGGCACCTCTGGAGAAAACTATTATAACATTCTCGTATCAGAAACCGACAGGCAGAGCATATTCAAGAACTCAGACGTCTCATTTATTTTCGATCTGGAGGATAACATAGTCAGGCATATCAATTTCACAGCCCTGAAAAGCGCTGGTACGGTGGCCGCTAAAGTTGAAATATTGAATAATACCTCTACGCTGGTGAGTACACCGCCACCAAATAAAGTATATAATAACCTGAACATGTGGGTTGGAAACGCTGGATGGGCAACAGAGAGGAATATTGCCGATACCACTGTTGTTTTCACTGTAGATAAATCATGGATCACTGAAAACAATATCGATGAAACATCAATTGCTCTCTATCGTTATAGCGATGATACATGGCATAAGTTGGTGACCAGAAAGATTGCAGAGGATGCCAATAGCTTGCAATTTGAAGCTGAAACGCCAGGATTTTCACCATTTGCTGTAACAGGTAAAGAGGAAGAAGGAGACCCAGACGGAGAAGGTATTATTGCAGAGCCCACAGTAACAGTAGATAAAACCCCTGTCCCAACACCAACTGATAAGAAAGGGATACCTGGATTTAGTCTATTTGCAGGTTTGTCGGTCTTGTTGATAGCAGTGCAATTATTACGTAAAAAGGAATAGATTGGGCTGGCCTTGGAACAAAAATGCCGACATATAGCGATAGGTTTTTGCGATAAATCTTATCAGAAAAAGCCGCAATATATTGAATCCAAAAATAATTTTGTCCCAAGGTCGATTGGGCTAGAACCCAATGGTGGAGAAGGATAAGATACAAAGTCCTGGTGTCTGGTCAGCGGACCGGTGCTGGTGGATCAGAAGGGGGTTGGGGTGCACCCCTTACAGCGGAGAAGGTAGTCTGGAATTGCGAGGAAGATCGCAAAGAGGATTGGGGAGAAGCGCGGGTGATTATAGTCAAGGACATAATATATTTAACATATATCCTGAACACTTTGCGTTCTTTGCGGTGCATGATTTTGGTCACCGCAAAGAGCGCAAAGTCCGCAAAGATAGTTTGAATTGTTTGGTTCTTGACTATAAGCTTCTTTTTCTTAATTGATGTGACAGTATCACAAGATATGGGAGGGTAATTACCGTAATATTTGGATTGTTCAATACTTTATGCAGACTTTGGCTTAACCTAATTGTCAAAGGCTAATGGGGAAATTAAAATTACAAAAAGATATTATTAAATATATAATAATTTATTCATATAATAACATTTATGTGCCATTGGCTATAAAAAATTACTAGGTAGAGGGGATAAACAAAGAAATAATTGATTGATGATATAATTGTGCAGTTGGGGTGTGTAATATGGTAGTGGAAATTGGTGAAATATTAACGTTTAATAGGAAATGTACTATAGTTGTTGGTTTATTGTTTGCTGTTATTTTTTTTACTTTAATAATGGTACCAAGCCAAGCAGATGACGATGGCTTTACTGATGAGGCGAGTGGCCAGACAACTACTGATGAAATGTATCCTGAAGATACAATCGAAGCATACGCTGGCACACTCACAAATGTTCTTCAGACAGCCGGTGTAGCGCAGGCAGATATTATTACTGTATGCTCAAGCGGTTGTGATTATACGAGCATACAGGAAGCGATAGATAATGCGAATGATAGCGATACTATCCAGGTTCATAGCGGTACGTATTATGAAAATGTACGAGTAAACAAAGAATTAACAATAATCTCTGAATCTGGAAATCCTGATGACACAATTGTTCAGGCCGAGTATCCAGGCGATAAGGTTTTTTATGTGATTTCAGATAACGTTACAATTAATGGATTTAAGGTAACAGGTGCTACATCTAGCTTAACATTTGCAATAGATCTCCGTAATATTCGTAATTGCAGTATTCTTAATAACAAAATATTGGACAATTGGTTAGGTATCTGGTTTTCTGGGTCTAGTAACAATACAGTTGTCAATAACACTATTTCGAACAGTGGATGGGGTATCTATGTCGGACATTCCAGCAACAATAATAAGTTAAACAACAACAGTATCATCTCAAATCAAAATGGCATATATTTAGAAGATACAAACAACCACACACTGAATGATAACAATTTTATTAATAACGATTTAGGTATCAATCTTGATAATTCCAACAACAACAATATTTCAGGTAACAATTTCGCCTATAACACCATTTATGGCATTTACCTGCAGGATTCTAATGGCAACTATATTTATACTAATAATTTTATAAATAATAACAACAATGTTAATTCTTCCTATTCAATTAACAATTGGAACTCAACTGAACCGATAACCTACCAATATAACGGCTCGACTTTTACAAATTATGTAGGTAATTACTGGAGTGATTATACAGGGTTGGATTCGGACAGTGACGGTATCGGTAATAATCCTTACGAAATAAATAATAATGCAGGGGTACAGGATAAGTATCCACTGATCGAGCCATGGGAAGGAGTAGATTTGGCACTTCCGTATGTAACTATAACATCTCCTGCAAATCTGGCAACCAATGTAAAAATAAACACAGACATCACAGCTACATTTAGCGAACCTATGAACAGTTTTACACTGAACAGTTCAACTGTAAAAGTGTACACTTTGGATGAAATTGTGGGTGAAACATTTGAAGATACCAATGGTTCATGGAACTCCGGCAATTTCCAGGGTTTCAACCATTCTGAGGAACTTACTGTCTGGCAGACACCAATAGACGATACACACCGAACCATAGGAGAACATAATCTCACATATACAACACACACCCTACTGAGGGACTATCAGCTTTATTCAAATGAAGGCATCGAAGTAGAAGACTCTGGGAATTACAGCGTCATCGGTTGGCTGGGAGATGAAAATGTAGTAATTGATTATGGTACTGGCAATTGGATAATCTATAAATTGGTTTTCGAGCAAAACTCAACTGATACCAAAACATTACATGTTGGAGAAACATGGGATTTAGGAGATGGATATTCCTTTAAATTAGTTGAACTCGATGTTGATGGTAATGAGGCATGGATGGCCTTGAATAACTCAAGCGGAAAAATTGACGATGAAGTATGTCAAAACCAATCCGCTTGTATATTTTCGACTGACTTAGGGGCATCTGATGATACATCTATCTTTGTAACATATCTAAACAAAGTAAACGATACTCATATCGAGCTAAAATACACTTGGTTGATATCTCAGGAGACTAGTGAAATTCGAAATAATGAACAATTAGGCGATTTCAGAGTAAAAACCTACACTGACAGAATTATTATTGAAAACGATGAAGACATGTTTTTAATGAGAGATAGCACAATTCCATTATTCTATGACTTCAAGTTCGAAGTTGAGGATACGTCAACTGTACAATATAGCTTGATATATCAATACCATACAGACACATCTGTGGATGGAGATATTTCTTACGACAATGCAAGTAGAACAATAACTTTTGATCCGGTTTCCGATCTTATATATGATACAAATTATATCTCATACACTACAACTGGCACAGAAGATCTGGCTGGCAATAGTTTAATAGAAGATTATGAATGGGAATTCAAGACAATGCTTTATACTACTCCAAGTAGAAATGGAGGCGGCGGTAGCAGTGGCGGCGGCGGCACCTCTGGAGAAGACTATTATAACATTATCCTATCAGAAACCGACAGGCAGAGCGTATTCAAGAACTCCAGCGTCTCATTTATTTTCGATATGGAGGGCAACATAGTCAGGCATATCAATTTCACAGCCCTGAATAGCGCCGGTACAATAGCCGCCAAAGTTGAGATATTGAATAATACCTCTACGCTAGTGAGTACACCACCACTGGATAAAGTATATAAAAACTTAAACATCTGGGTCGGGAACTACGGTTGGGCGACAGAGAAAAATATAGCAGATACTACTGTTAGTTTTACAGTCGAAAAGTCATGGGTCACCGATAACAATATCGATGAGACCACAATTGCACTCTATCGTTACAGTGATGATACATGGCATAAGCTGGTGACCAGAAAGATTGCAGAGGATGCCAATAGCTTGCAATTTGAAGCTGAAACATCAGGATTCTCGCCATTTGCTGTAACAGGTAAGAAGATTATGGCAAAATTCGGCGGCGAAGGTATTGTTGCACAGCCTACAGCAACAGCAGAGAAAACCCCAGTTCCAACACCAACTGAAAAGGAGGGAATTCCTGGATTTAGTCTATTTGCAGGCTTTTCGGTCTTGTTGATAGCAGTGCAGTTATTGCGCAAAAAGAAATAGATTAAGCTTGAATCCGAAAGTGGAGAAGGATAAGGCATATCCAAAGTCCTGATGTCAGGTCAGGGACGGGTGCTGGTGGATAAGAAGGGGATTAGGTCCGGGATCGTGAGGGAGATCGCGAAGAGGATTGGGGAGATGCGCGGGTGATAAGCAAAATGTTTTTGTAAAAACGGAAACATGTAGTGAATTTCCTTATTTAACAGGGCATTTTAGAAGTTATTTATAGTTTAACCCGCATAAAAATTTTATAATTTTAGAGAGGTAATGGTAGTTATCATTACATAGGATGGGGAATAAGAATGAATAGCATTTACGTGGAACGTACTCTCATAATATTATTGATCGGCACAGTCAGTGTGTTGGCGGTAGTGGTTGGTGGGTGTAATGAGGCAGCAAAAGACGAAACGCCTCCTATGCCTAAACAAACAGTAGTGCCTCTTGTGCCTACTGTAAACTCTACACCACAATTACCCAATCCTGCTTCTAAGTATTGTATTGAACAAGGATATAATAGTACCATTCGGACAAATCCTGATGGTTCTCAAACAGGGTATTGTATTTTCCCTGACGGAAGGGAATGTGAAGAATGGGCATATTTTAGAGGTGAATGTAAGCATGAGTAACAAGAAATATTATGTTTTCATATTAAGTTTTTTAATTTTTATTGCCTTGATAAGTGGAGTTTATGGTTTAGAAGAAAATAAAATAAAACAAGCCGATAATCTAGTTTCTTTAGAAGAAATGAGTATCCAAGAAAGAATTGACTTTCTTAATCAAAAAATAAATGAAAAAAATCTAAGTTGGGTGGCAGGGGAAACGTCCATGTCTAAGTTACCCAAAGAAAAAAGAAGGGCGAGGTTGGGTTTAATCAAACCCCCTTTTCAAAAACAAAACGCTGGAATAGAGACCAATTACATAACTTCCCCCCTCTCCGCTTCCTATCCGTCTTCTCTTGATTGGAGAAATAAAGATGGAAATGATTGGATTAGTCCTATTAAAGATCAGGGCGAATGTGGCGCTTGCTGGGCTTTTTCGTCTGTTGCAGTTGTGGAGTCAAGAGCAAAAATAGAACTAAACAAGCCGAGCTATAATATTGATTTATCAGAACAAGATGTAGTTTCTTGCAATACAGGTGGTGGAAGTTGTAGCGAGGGATCGGAAAGTGATGCGCTGACCCACATGAAAAATACAGGCATCGTCAAGGAATCTTGTTTTGCATACACCGCTTCAAATAATTCCTGCTCGAATAAGTGTTCTAATTGGCAAAATGAAATTCTGAAAGTGCAGAACTATAATTTGATTTCTGCAAGTGCAGGCTATATAAAACAGGCAGTAAATGATTACGGTCCTGTAACGGTTTACATGTATGTTGATGATGATTTTAACTATTATTTGGAAGGAATTTATTCTCATACACTTGTTACGTGGACTGGTGGACTTCATTCTATTACTATTGTAGGATATAATGATTCGGGTCAATACTGGATATGTAAAAACAGTTGGGGAACTGGCTGGGGCGAGAGCGGTTATTTCAGGGTATCCTATTCTGAAAACGTTCTGGATTATGACGCTTGGAATAATGATTGGGATGATAACAGAACTTTCATTTTGGATGACAGTTATTATGTAACAGGTACAGATATAGGAACCATTCCTACAGTAAATAGTGCTCAAGCAAATATCACCTATGCAAATAGCACGACATCAATTAATTTCACAGTTTACGCAAAAGCCAATTCTATTAAGCAACTATTGAGTGTCAAAATAAATGGAACTTCGATGAGTGGTACACTCTCAACAGGAGGTACATTTAGTACAATTAAAACTCTTTCTGATTTTGGATGTCAAGGTTTTGAAGGGAATTGCATACTTACGATAAATGCCACAGATGATGCGGGCAAAGCCAATACTAACGAAAAAATTACTGTCGTAGTTGATGATATTGCGCCAAGAGTTACTGCAAATCCTACTGTTTATCCAGATAATCAAAATGCGGCAAGGAATGGAAGTCTAATAACCCTTAATGCAACAATTATCGACCTTGGAGCTGGTGTTAAAAACGCCATGGTCAACGTCTCCCAGGTCAACGGCAGCCTTGGAAATATAATCCTTAACAACATCAGCGGATTCTGGACAAATTCAAGTGTGATATTGAATACATCAGATGGAATATATTATTTGAATATCACTGCTTATGATAACGCGTACAATTGCAACGATAGCGCTCAGGTTACAGTAGTGATAGATAATACTAGGCCTATCATACTTAGTGCTGATGCTAATCCATCCATTATTGAATCAAATGGAACTGATAACACATTGCTAAATGTCACTGCGATTGATAATGGCAGCGGCATTGCATCGGTGACAATTAATCTTTCTGCGATCGGCGGCTTGTCGGCTCAGGCAATGACCAATTACAGCGGAGTATGGCAGTTCATCACAAATACAACCATTTTCGGCACATTTGAACTACCGGTCAATATCACAGATAATGCAGGCAATTCCAATACGTCTGTTACGATCTTGCTGATCGTAAATGATACTACACTTCCGGTTGTGATTGATACCTTGCCTAAGAATCTGGCAACTGATGTAACGATTGGTTCCAGCATTACAGCCACATTCAGCGAACCCATGAACAGTTCAACACTGAACGATACAGCAATAAAAGTGTACAGTCTTTCAAGTGGCAAGATTACAGGTGGAATCTTTGAAGATACCAATGGCACATGGAACTCCAGCAATTTCCAGGGTTTTAGATATGATGAGGAACTCACAGTTTTTCAAACTCCGATAGATGGTGCACACAGAATCATTTTAGAGAATAATCTCGTCTATTCAACCAGCCCCTTAACGAGATACTATCAACTCTATATCCATAAAGGCGAAAAAGTAGCTGGATCTGAAAATTACAGTATTATCGGTTGGCTGGGAGATGAGTATGTTGCGGTAAATGGCACACCAAACAAATTGACAAAGCTAGTTTTAGAGCAAAAGTCCTATGAAACCAAAACATTGCAGAGAAATGAGATTTGGGATATGGGAGATGGATATTCATTAGAGGTTGTCGAAATTGATAATGATGGCGGTGAAGCATGGCTAGACTTGTATAAGGATGGTAATACTCTTGATAGTAATCCATTTGATAATCAGTCCTACTGGTGCGTGAAGGATGATATTGAAGGCGAGTCTAATGTCCCTATTTTTATAACCTATCTTGATAAGGTCAGCGATAATACGATCCAGTTAAAGTACACATGGTTAATATCTCAAGATGTCACTGTTATTAATTCGGGCGAATACTTCGGTATGTTCGAAGTAAAATCTATTTCCAGTGATGGAATTCGATTGGCCAATGAAGAAAATGTCTCGCTGACAAGAGGCAGCGCAATACCTCTGGCAAATGATCTGAAGTTTGAGGTTGAGGATACCCCAACTGTACGATATTGTCTTGTAGGCACAGGTGAAATTAAAACAGGATTGGCTGGAGATATTTCTTATAACAGCGCCAGCAGAACAGTAATTTTTGATCCCGTTTCCAATCTTAAGTATGATACAAATTATATTTCATATATCACAACTGTTGCAGAAGATCTGGCTGGTAATGCTTTAATAGAAGATTATGAATGGAAATTCAAGACAATGCGTTATACTTCAAGTGGAAATGGAGGCGGCGGCGGTGGAGGTGGCGGCACCTCTGGAGAAGATTTCTATAACATTGTCCTATCAGAAACCGACAGGCAGAGCGTATTCAAGAACTCACACATCTCATACAGGTTCGATCTGGAAGACAACATAGTCAGTCATATCAATTTCAGAGCCCTGAAAAGCGCCGGTACAATAGCTGCCAAAGTTGAGATATTGAACAATACTTCCACGCTGGTGAGCACACTACCACCTCATGAAGTATTTAGAAACCTGAACCTATGGGTCGGGAACGCTGGATGGGCTACAAAGAGGAATATTGCCGATGTCACTGTTGTTTTCACTGTAGATAAATCATGGATCAATGAAAACAATATCGATAAATCATCAATAGCCCTCTATCGTTACAGTGATGATACATGGCATGAACTGGTGACCATGAAGATTGCAGAGGATGCCAATAGCTTGCAATTTGAAGCTGAAACGCCAGGATTTTCACCATTTGCTGTAACAGGTAAAGAGTTTGAAAGAGAAGCGGGGGGCGAAGATATTATTGCAGAGCCTACAGTAACAGCAGAGAAAACCCCAGCCCCGACACCAACTGAGAAGAAAGGGATACCTGGATTTAGTCTATTTGCAGGCTTGTCGGTCTTGTTGATAGCAGTGCAGTTATTGCGCAAAAAGAAATAGATTTAGCTTGAATCCGACAGTGGAGAAGGATAAGGCATATCCAAAGTCCTGATGTCAGGTCAGGGACGGGTGCTGGTGGATTAAAAAGGAGTTAAGTCAGGGATTGTGAGGGAGATCGCGAAGAAGATTGAGCAGAGCCGTAGATGATAAGAAGTACTCTATTTTTTTATTCAGCAGTACGGTATCAACTGACTAAACCAGTCCTGAAATCTTACGTGTATGGATGGAGAGCGTCACAACAGGTTTGGTTATTGTCACCACCATTGTCACAATTTATAACAGTCAATAATTTCGAAAAATTTTTATACTATTACACAAATAAATATATGTATATTGGAGATGCTAGTAAGATTGCATTCTATCTGGCTGGGAAGGTGAGTGAGTTATGGGGCTCATTGTTATTGATAGAATGCAAGCAATCGAGTGTGTTGCAGAAATCAGAGTGAGTTAGCTGATATTTCCAATTTGATACTTGCTGCTAGTCCAGATTCAAAGAAACTATTGAATGAAATGTGCGAAGAAAAGGAAGTGGTAAATTGTGTCCAATATTAAATTAAATAGAATACCAACAAAACGCAAATTAATTATTGGTTGGAATAAAAGGACAAAAATAGGTGCAATTATTGGAGGATCATGGGGCCTGATTACTGGGATGTTCTATGCTTGGGGAGTTTTTGCATTAGGATTTTCAGGACATGGTGAAATAGGTACATTATCAAACAATATATCTGCTATATGGAAAATAATTTTTTTGCCGGCATATTTAACTGACATAATTTCTGGTTTTGTAGGAAATTCATTGATAATTATAGCTTCTTTACTTGGTTTTTCTTTTTTTATAATATGGTGCATTGGAATACCGATCTTATTCGGCATTATAATGGGCATTTTGACATCTGCAATAATTGAAAAAAAAATAGCAGTTGATAAAATGACGAAAAATTACATTGGATTGAGTTTAGCGGGAATAATTTGTATATTTGGAATGTTTGGCATAATACCCCTCGCATGTGCTGAAGATACAGGGGAATTAACTTTGGATTTAATACCAGATGCGACCGTTATGAAAACTGCCCAGGAATTTCAGCTAATGCATATAAAAATAGTAAAATTAACAGATGAAACTGAAGTAGTATTTTTTGAATCTGATATAATTGAGCAAAAAGATATAAATATGTTAGTCCCGGCAGGGACATATAAATTATATGTTCAATTACAGGGACATAGAACGATATGGGAATTCGACAATGAAAGTAGAGGATATGAAGTTTCAGCAGGTTCTACTACAGTCGTACCATTATGGGAGAACACTCTATTAAAGGATGTATTCGCAGATGCTCCCTGGCGAACAGAGACTGGCAATATTCCTATTCTTGTTATGGTTAAAGATGCTACAGGTATTGCAGGGGATTATGATTTAGGAAATGTCGAAATATACCTGGATGACGATTGTGATAAAGACAATAACGAAGCCGATGATATACTTTTAGAAACCGTAACAAAATGGTATGGTGTTACGGTAAGTGGATCATTCTATAATCTATATCACCCTGGGGATTGGTATGGAATCACTTACCTGGATCCATCTGAACATGATCTAAGTGGTGAGGTTTGTTTCCATGTAGTAATCAGGGAAATCGGTGGATGGTTAGATCCGGATAGCGATACGCATAGCCATTTTAATGTGAATATTGCTAGTGATACTCTACCTGCCTTAGCAAATTGGCATGCCGGAGATACACATTACCATAGTAGTTATACCGACAATCTAGTAGAATTTGGATTTCCAGTAGAAGCTACGGTAGAAGCTGGAAAAGTCATTGGGCTTGACTGGAATGCTATTACAGATCACTCCTTTGATATTAGAGATAGCAAAACATCAGACTCAAATCATAAGTTTAATACCCTTAAAAGTGACGTCAGCTCTTATAACACTGGTTCGTACAGGCTTATACTTGGGGAGGAAGTCTCTTGTTATGGACATGAGAATCCTCCTAATCCACAGGTTCCAAGAGGGGTTGTTCATTTTTTAATCTTTGGAATGGAAAATTTCAACAATGTTAGAGGAACAGGATTAGACTTTATCCCCGGAGGTCACGATGAAAAACCTGAAGGCGGGCTAACATGGAATCTTGAAGATGTTATTGATGCAGTTAATTCTCAGGGCGGCGTTAGTTATGCGGCACATCCGGAAGGACATCGCGATGCAAGTGCTGCCGCTTTTGATAGAGTTCCCTGGATTACTGAAGACTATGATCTGGTCGGGTATAATGGTCTTCAAGTGTGGAATATGATGGACAGAGACCATGAGCGAGATTTAGGATTAGAACAGTGGAAACGCTTGTTATTAAATGGTCGCAAAGATATATTTATTGCGGGTGGCAGTGACGCTCATGGGGATTTTAGTCATGCAACCACTGTAATTGGGCCTATGGATAACGCTTTTGGAAAGGTTCGAACATATATATATTGTGAAGAATTTACTGAGGAAGGCATTTTAAATGCACTTAAAAACGGGAACTCCATAATGACAGATGGTCCTTTAGTAATTTTCAACATAACCAATGAGCGTAGTGAGACTGCAATTATAGGGAATGAAATTACAGGGTATAATCTTACTTTGAACATACAATGGGAGTCGACATCTGAATTCGGGAATATTTCTCACATTTATATCCATCGTGGTATAATTAATGAAACTGAAGTAAAGATCAGCAAGTATAATCTTACTCCAGATAATTTTTCAGGGGCAGGTGTGTATTCAGACTTAGCCGACAAGGTTCCTTTGATGAAAAATGGATATATCAGGATAAATGCAACTACAGATAAAGGGTACAACGTATACACAAATCCGATCTGGATCAACAGTCCTGCATCTATAATCTCTAATGTATCAGTAACTGGAATAACAGCAAATTCTACAACCATAACCTGGGATACTAATGGACCAAGTGACAGCTTAGTTAAATATAGCTCCGAATCTGGAAACTATACGTTATTAAAATATAACCATAATAATGTCACGTCACACAGTATAAATCTCACTGGACTGATACCAAATACAACTTATTATTTCGTGGTGAATAGCACGGACGCAAGTTGTAATTCCAACGAAAGTAATGAATATAGTCTCAGGACTGCAGCAATTCTAGACACTACGCCATCGGTTGTGGTTAACACATCTCCCGAGAACTTGGCAATAGATATCATAATTGAGACAAATATTACTGCCACATTCAGTGAACCTATGAACAGTTCTACACTCAATAATAACACGGTAAAGGTATATAATCCGGACAGGATTATGGGCGAAACCTTTGAAGATACTAATGGTTCATGGAACTCCAGTAATTTCCAGGCTTTCATGCATGTTGAGGAACTTGCTGTCTGGCAGACACCAATAGATGATGCACACAGAACCATAGGAGAAGGTAATCTCATATATTCTACTCAACCCCTGCTGAGGGACTATCATGTCTATTCAAATGAAAGCATCAAAGTAGAAGACTCTGGGAATTACAGCGTCATCAGTTGTAATGCGTGGGAAATAGTCTATGTTTTCATTGAGATTTGAAATTGGGTCAAAAGTCACGGTTCTACTTGAACTGTTGTAAGAAACATCTCCTTCCACAGGTGTTTCTGTTTGGTGTATAAGACGATATCGTACAGTTGGCGTATCCTCAACTTCGAACTTGAAGTTATCGAATAATGGAATTGTGCTACCTCTCATTAAAAGCATGTCTTCATCGTTTTCAATAATAATTTTGTCAGTGGAGGTTTTTACTCTGAAATCGCCTAATTGTTCATTATCTTGAATCTCAGTAGTATTCTGTGATATCAACCAAGTGTATTTTAATTCTATATGGAACTGGGTCAAGTTGACTTTATTCAGATATGTTACGAAGAAAGG
>Ga0255429_1161_pt1 | contig 14282 bp, 10 predicted proteins | sample ANMaggSeSYBR02H9_FD_182636 | JGI IMG/M metagenome (GOLD analysis project Ga0255429, IMG submission 182636) | Sediment cell enrichment communities from methane seep in Santa Monica Basin, California, United Staets - ANME aggregate JGI... | ecosystem: Environmental > Aquatic > Marine > Cold seeps >... | reverse complement strand
TTCATATGGCTTTTCAGGCTTCTATTGCTCAAATCCATTTCAGGCCGAATTCCTTCAAGACCAAAATTGCAGCCCCATTCAAAAGCTAAAGGTCTGCTTTTTTCCCCAAGTGCAACTATATAAATATCAGGCTTTTGCGTAAAGTCTTTATTCCTGAGTCCTGTTATTTCTGCCAGCCTGTCAATGCCTATTGCATAGCCGGTTGCTGGCTGATCGGGTCCTCCTAAAGCCTTTACCAGACCATCATAACGTCCGCCACCGGCAACAGCATTTTGGGCACCTAATAAACCTGTCTGAATTTCAAAAGTAGTGCGGGTATAATAGTCCAAACCTCTTACCAGGTATTTGTCGATTACAAATGGAATTTCAACTTTTTCAAGCGCATATTTAACTGTTTCAAAGTGTTGGCTGCATTCGGGACACAAATAATCTATTATAGCGGGAGCACCAACCATAGCCTCACGGCATGAAGAACTTTTGCAGTCAAGCACCCTTAGAGGATTTTTTTTGCTTCTTCTAAGACAATCCCGGCATAATTTTTCTGTTGAAGATGAAAGAAAAGCGGAAAGAGCCTCCTTAAAATTTAAACGGCATTTTGGGCAACCCAATGAATTTATGTGGGGTTTTGCGTCCGTTACTTCAAGCATGGAAAAAAGTTTCACAGCTAGAAAAATAAGCTGCGCATCAATAAATGGCGAATCCATACCAAACACTTCGGCATTGATCTGATAAAATTGCCGATACCTTCCTTTCTGTGGTCTTTCTCTGCGAAACATCGGTCCGATGCTATAAAATTTCTGCACAGGATCCTTTGCATACATTTTATGCTGAATATATGAACGAACAACAGATGCTGTGGCTTCCGGCCGCAGTGTAATAAGATCTCCCTTTCTGTCCGCGAAGGTATACATTTCTTTTTCTACAATATCGGTATCCTCTCCAATGCTCCTTGCAAAAAGTTCAGTACGTTCCAGAATCGGCAGTCGGATTTCCTTAAATCCAAAATCCTCAAAAAGTGAGCGGGCTGTTTTTTCTATATTTTGCCAGAGCTCAACTTCTCCAGGAAGAATATCTTTGAATCCTCTAATTAATTGAATCATTATAGTAACTACTCAGATTGTCAGGTTCACGGTTCACGGTTCACGGTTCACGGTTCACGGTTCACGGTTCACGGTTACTAATTTATAAACTTATTTTTGTATCCTAATATACTCTATTAAGTCAATATTAATATTTTTCTTGACATGACATGTTTAAATTTATAAAAATTATGTAAAAATAATAAGTTAAGAGGATAATACCATGCAATCACAGGTTACGATCAAAACTCTTTATAGAATGAAGGAAAAGGGCGAAAAGATTGTTGCCCTGACTGCCTATGACTTTCCATTTGCCAGGATGGTTGATGAGTCTGGAGTGCACCTGATACTTGTGGGAGATTCATTGGGAATGGTGGTTCAGGGAGAATCAAGCACACTGCCTGTTACAATGGATGAAATGGTATATCATACCCGCATTGTATCCAAAGCCGTCCGGAACGCAATGATTATAGGCGATATGCCTTTTATGTCTTACCAGCCAGGCAAGGGGCATGCGATTGCCAATGCAGGAAGGTTTCTTAAAGAAGCTGGAGCGGCGGCGGTTAAACTTGAAGGAGGCGCAGCGGTCAGCGAAATAATTAAAGCAATAGCAGAAGTAGGGATTCCTGTGATGGCACATATCGGCCTTACTCCTCAGTCTGTTCATCAAATGGGAGGCTACAAGGTTCAGCGTGATGAAGAACGGCTGATGTCAGATGCTCTTAAAGTAGAAGCGGCAGGAGCATTCTCTGTTGTTTTAGAAGGAATTCCATCTGAAATTTCTGAAAAGATAACAAAAGTTCTGACAATTCCGACCATCGGGATTGGTGCAGGCCTGCATTGTGACGGACAGATCCTTGTTCTTCACGATCTCCTTGGATTAAATGAAAGGCATGTCCCGAAATTTGTTAAGCAATACGCCAGGCTTGTTGATGAAGCTAAAAAGGGGATAAAACAATATGTGGAAGAAGTGCAGGCAGGCAAATTCCCCGGCAAAGAACATAGTTATTAAGGAACGGTTTACAGTTCACGGTTCACGGTTGAAAAAAACAGAAAGTAGAGGAGAATTATGGGGTCCTCTTTTGAAGATAAAGAATTAATTCAAGAGTTGAAATCAATATCCAAAATGTTTCAATCGTTGCATAGCTCATTGAAAAAACTGTGAACCGTAAACCGTTATTATTGATTCCCAAAATTGTTCTGTGCGCCGCAGTCAGGGCACTGCCAGGTTATTCCATTACATGACATTGCCCCGACATTTTCATACATGCAGTCCTGACAAATTGCAAAGCCGCACCTGCATGTCCAGAAAAAGGGGGCTTTATTGCCGCAGCAATGGCAGTTTGTTGGCTTTGTTCGGAGCCGTCTTTCCCTGTATTTCAATTTAGTTGAAGAGTCTGTCATGTTCCACACTTATGCAATTGTTCATTACAACATTTATACCTGCTTTTGTCAGTAATTCTGCAGCTTCATGATTTTCTATATTAAGCTGCATCCAGAAAACTTTTGGCTTGATTCGAATAGCTTCATGTGCATGCGGCATTATCTGAGAGGAATTTCTAAATACATTAACAATATCTACAGGCTCCTTAATATCTTCTATTGATGAATATGCTTTTTCTCCAAGAATCTCCTTCTGCTTGGGTCGTACTGGAATAATTTTATAGCCTTGTTCTTTAAGATACTTGGCAACAATATGGGAGTCTCTTTCCGGTTTAGGGCTCAGACCTAAAACCGCTATGGTTTTTGAATCTGCCAGAATATGTTTTATTTCACTGTCTTCAGTGATTATTTTGCTTTTTTTCATATATGTTCCCCAAATGTTAAGTGCCTAAAGTGAGCTAATGTATATTAAAGTGCCTAAAGTTAAGGAATGCGCCTTTGGCGCTGGCAGTTTTAATTTTTTTACCATACAACTTTGTTCATTTTATTTTCGGTTTGTTCATTTTATTTTCGGCTGAAGTTATAATCAAGCCCTGAAGATATATAGCACGCCGAAGGCGTACCATAACTTTAGGCATTTTAGGCACTTTAGCTCACTTTAGGCACTTTTTATTAAGTTAAACTGTCTTGTTGTTTTAGCCTATTAGTGATAATAGAAGATAAAATATAAAACCATGAACCATGAACCACTACAAAGATAGATACCAATAAAACCTGTAATCTGCAAGCTGAATTCTTATGTATAAAGATAAAACAATATACCTGATAGACGGCAGCGCGTATATTTATCGCGCTTATCATGCAATCAGAGGGCTTTCCAATTCAAAGGGTCTTCCAACAAATGCTGTTTTGGGTTTTACAAAAATGATTTTAAAGCTCATAGAAGATCGTAATCCTGAATACATAGGAATGTTTTTTGACGTAAAAGGCCCGACCTTTAGACATGAAATGTTTGACGCCTATAAAGCCAACCGTCCTCCCATGCCGGAAGATCTATCGATTCAAATTCCATATATTAAGGATATAACAAAAGGCTTTAACATACCGGTTGTTGAAATGTCGGGCTACGAAGCCGACGATCTTATAGGTACACTGGCACGAAAGGCGGAGGATGCGGGATTTTCTGTAATTATGGTTACCGGCGATAAAGATTTCATGCAGCTTGTTACAGATAAGTCTATTATCTGGGACCCAATGAAAGTAAAGACCATAGATAGCAATGTTATAAGAGATACATATGGACTTGAACCCGATCAGATGGTTGATGTTATGGGCCTTTCCGGTGATTCTGCCGATAATATTCCCGGCGTACCGGGAATCGGGTCAAAGACTGCGGTTTCTTTAATAAAGACGTTCGAGAGCCTGGAGCGTTTATATGAGCAGGTAGATACAATAAAGAAGAAAAAGCAGCATGAAAATCTTGTCCGGTATAAAGAGCAGGCATTATTGAGCAGAGAACTGGTTAGAATAAATGATAACGTACCCTTGTCCTTTACACCTGAAGACTTTAAATACAGGGCTCCAGACAGCACCGTTCTCTCCGGACTCTTTAAAAAACTGGAATTCAGGCAGTTGCAGCAGTCTGTTATAAAACGGGCGGATTTATCAAAAAAGAAATACAAGGCAGTATTGAGTATTGATGAGCTTTCCGATCTTATTGCGATTTTAGAGACTTCAGGTTTATTTGCCCTTGATACTGAAACTACCTCCAAGAATCCAATGGCGGCAGAGCTTGTGGGTTTGTCTTTTTCAGTAAAGGCTGACGAGGCATTTTATATTCCGTGCGTTCATGAATATAAAGACGCACCAAAACAGCTTAAGCGGGATGAAGTTTTAAAGATGCTTAAACCGGTACTTGAAAATCACAAACTAAAAAAAATAGGCCAGAATATAAAATATGACTGGATTGTTCTTAAGCGTCATGGAATAAATCTTTCTGGAGTAATGTTTGATACCATGCTTGCATCTTACCTTATCAACCCTTCAAAGCGCGCTCACAATCTTGACCAGATTGCTCTTGATTTTCTCGATCACAAGACGATTTCGTACGAGGAGGTAGCAGGTAAAGGTAAAAAGGCTTCCTGTTTCTCAAGGGTTCCCCTTGAAAAGGCTGTGCCGTATGCCTGCGAGGATGCTGATATTACGCTTATGGCTTACAATGTGCTTATGCCCATGCTGAAAGATATGGGGCTTGAAGAACTTTTTGAAAAAGTAGAAATGCCCCTTGTGCCGGTCCTTATGAAAATGGAAATGACGGGAATTAATGTTGATAAAGAAAAGCTGACGGTTCTTTCAAAATCATTTGAACATCAGCTTGATCAGCTTGAAAGCAGCATATATTCAATCGCAGGGGAAGAGTTTAACATCAGATCTTCACAGCAATTAGGCAAAATACTTTTTGAAAAACTAAAATTGCCGGTGCAAAAGAAGACAAAAAAGAAGACGGGCTATTCAACTGATGTAGATGTTCTTGAAATTCTTGCAGAGCAGCACGAACTTCCTGCTTTAATATTAAGGCACCGGACTCTTGCAAAACTTAAGTCAACATATACTGATGCCTTGATAGATCTTGCAAAGCCGGAAACAGGACGTATCCATACTTCGTACAATCAGACAGTTACTGCTACAGGCCGTCTTAGCAGCTCTGAACCGAATCTCCAGAACATTCCGGTCCGAACTGATGAGGGAAGAGAGATAAGAAAAGCTTTTATTCCAAAAAAAGGATGGCATCTGCTTGCTGCAGATTATTCTCAGATAGAACTCCGCATACTCGCCCATTATTCAGATGATAAAATACTTATCAAGGCTTTTAAAGAAGATGAAGATATACATACCCGGACTGCCACAGAGGTTTTCCAGGTTTTTCCTTCTTTAATTAATTCCGAATTGAGGCAGCAGGCCAAGGTTATAAACTTCGGCATTGTTTATGGAATGAGTCCCTACGGTCTTTCCAAAGAGCTGGGCATAAGCCGGAAAATGGCAAAAACTTATATACATAACTACTTCACAAGATACAGAGGCGTAAAGCAATTTATAGATGAAACAATAGAACAGGCCAGGATTTCAAAGAAGACAAGTACTTTGCTTGGCCGTATTCGTTTTCTGCCGGATATTAACAGCTCAAATAAAAACTTGCGTGAGTTTGCCGAAAGGACCGCAATAAATACTCCTATCCAGGGAACGGCGGCAGATCTGATAAAGATAGCCATGATAACTGTGGACTCTGCATTTACAGAGAAAGGGCTTAAATCTGCAATGCTGCTTTCCGTACATGATGAGATAGTTTTTGAAGTGCCTCCTGATGAACTGGATACAGTCAGATCTATAGTTAAAGAGATAATGGAGGGTGTATGGAAGCTGAAGGTTCCGCTGAAGGTTAATATGGCGGTAGGAGAGAATTGGGCTGAAGCCAAATAGTTTCCGGCTGGAAACGGTCCTTTTTCGCAATCTTTGTGTCAATCTTCGGGATTTATTTGTGCGGCGTACTTTATTTTAAAAAATATCAATAATAAACCTTGCTTTCTGTCTAAAAGGTGTTATAATTCCTTTTAATCAATAAAGGCCTGTTCTTAATTGGCGGGCCGGTTTCTTTCTAAAGGAAAATACCATTTGTCAAAGTGGCACCCTGAAGTCTGGGACTATGAGAATTACTGAAAAAGGAGGGTGTTAATTATGGCTAATGGAATTGTAAAATGGTTTAATAGCGGTAAAGGGTTTGGCTTCATTGAGCAGGAAGATGGTCCGGATGTATTTGTTCATCATTCAGCAATCAATGCAAGTGGTTTTAAGTCTCTTGAAGAAGGCGACCGAGTTACCTTTGACATTGAGCAGGGTCAAAAAGGTCCCGCTGCAGCAAATGTCACCACGGTTTAGACCAATATTTCTGAGTTAAAAAAAGGGCATTCCATCGAATTATGAGGGAATGCCCTTTTTGTTTTGCCTCCCACCGTAGTTGGGCAAATTCACCTTGTAAGTCGTTCGACAGTCGCTTTTACTCCATGTACCACACTTTTGGCCATTCTTTCATAATCAAGCGTGTCATACGTATCACTTTCCGTGTGGTAGTACTCCGTCCCATAAGTTCTGACATGTTTTCTGGCTGTTTATATTCCGTGAAATCACGGTTTCGATTGAGTCACATTTCAATACATACTTTATTGATATTACAGAATATTTATGTAAAAAATGGGTTCAATATAATACCATTTTTGCAGATTCCAAATTGCCACTAAAGCGTTCAGAACTTCAGCAATTCCCGCTGCAAAACAGATTAACATGCTGGAATTACAGTATTTTGTCTAAATGAGTTTACGAAAAAATTCCTAACATATTGATACTGCTCATTTTTTTGTAAGTAGATTTTTATTGCGATATCAAGTAGTTACAGTTTTCGTCATAAACTCTTTTTGGTAATTTATAATGATTTTAATATGTTAAGTCGTTTTGCAGCGGGAATTGCTGTCAGAACTTCTGGGACGAAGTAGTAGTAGGGATTTCGATAAAAAGCGGTGTCAGTTATCATTACAGCACGATAACCAAACTTATAAAATGATAACAACGTGTTATGACGGATCTTCCCCTGGGAAACAGCCCTGAATTTGACGTAACAAATTGAATATATTAAGAAAACAACGAAAAGTACCCCCAATGCGTAGCCGCTAAAAAATGCTTTTTTTATTTGTTTTCAAGATCAACACATGAGATAAATAGTGAGCAATTGTGGAGGTTTACAGATGTAGCCACCACTCCTTTTTTTAAGTCTTTGAAACTATTGCGATTTTTGCAATCCCTTAAAGGAAGATCCGTTATGAACCAAGGGGAAGAGAAAATGGCGTTTGCCGAAATAGAGATCCACAAGATAAAAAAGCTGGTCGGGACGTTTTGTCAGAAAAGATCCGCCTGAGCATATCAGAGATAAATTGCGATGTGAATATAGGATTCAAAATCAGGACGTAATCAGTCAGGCCTCGATGGAATAATCCATCTGAAGAAACTTGGGCACCCTTTGCCAAACTCAAATTCATCAGGAGCAAAAACCACTGGAGGCCTTTCTGGCAAAGGGTCGATATGAAATGGCACAAGTATGGCCCACTTGATTCGTCCCGAAGTCTTGAGGAGCTGGCAGCAGAAATCGATGCTGATACACACGGTTGCTTTTTCGGATGAGGAATTCGTAATCAAGCCATTGAAGCCTTAATAAATAAGTAAATAACCCGACAAATAGATGTATAAAGGCTGCCAATATGTCAGGTGTCATATTTTCATATCGACAAATAGATCAGGTAAAGCTCCAATGCAAAATCGATCTTAAACAATTGTTTCCTGCCACAAAAAAACGAGAAAGAGAGAGATTTGAAAAAAAGTGGAATGCCTTTGTTGAATCTGACCCGTGCAATAATGAAATATTTGAGAGAAAAGTAGACCTGTTAAAATATCAATCAGAGCAGCTTATCCCAACGAAAGTTGATAATAAACCACCACTTTTGCTTGTCCTGGGAAACCCCGCCAGCCATTCAGTAAAAGAGGGGATGTTTTTTTCGTTTGAAGGAGATAAAAAAGAGCATCGTTTCTGGAAACACATTCTACAGCCGGCAGGAATTCTCGATCTTCCATATGATAAAAAACTATCTGTTTCAGCATTAAACAAACACCGGAAAAATCAGTTATTGAATCTTAATTATAAATCTACTTTTCGGATCGGACTCTGTGTTTTTATATCTATACCAAGTGCTCCAAGCGGTCCATGGTCAGGAATAGCCGGGGTTCAAAAACTAATAGGCGCTAAAGCGATGAGGAGCCTTGAAAAGGAAGAAAGTCGCAGAGTCATTGAATGCGCCAAAAAGTTCTTGACGCCGAATGGTATTGCCGTCGCATTTCAGAAAAATGCCTGGAATGCTTTACGTTCGTCTAAAGATCGTGAATATAAACTTGCTTTAGCCAAGGACGGCAAACTTAAAGGCAGATTAAAACATATGACAAATGTTCCTTTGCTCGGGGTTCCTCCAACCCGTTTGTCCGGCCCTTGCTCTAAAATGTTACGCCAATTATTAGAAGTACCAGAAAGGTAAGGACAGTCCTGACGCATATGTATATGCAGTCAAGCCGTCCAAGGATTTATGAGGATTGAAAATATTTTTTGTCGCAAAATAACTACAGACAACAAAACGGTGTTTTGATAGTATAGCCTGGAATCATTATAATCGACATAAGGAGTCAGCGAGGCTATGCTTGAAAAAAAGGTTACCGGTATTACCCAATGCGGTCGTGAGATCACAGTTCAAGAGATTGAGGAAATAAAGGAAACCGTCAGTATGTTTTGGCGGTTAAGCAGGAAAGAGTTGGCGCAGACAATAGCGGAGAACTTGCAATGGTATAGAGCATCGGGAACTAACAAGGTCGATGCCAGTCTTAAATTATTGGAGAAGCTGGAGTCACAAGGTGTTTTACAACTCCCTGGAAAGCGGACAATACCCAAACCTACAATTAAAAGAGGGATTTCCCTAACAGAGGAAACAGAGCCTCAGCCTGAAATAGCTTGCAAACTTAAGGAGCTATATCCGGTAGAACTGGAGATTGTAAAAGATAAAGATATTGCAGCACTATGGAAACAATATGTATCACGGTATCATTACCTGGGATACAAAAAACCCTTTGGATATACGCTGCGATATTTTATTAAAAGCGAGCGGGGTCGATTAGGTTGTGTTCTGTTTTCCGGTGCAGCAAAATCTATGGGGGCAAGAGACCGTTGGATTGGCTGGACGGAAAAACATCGTTTGAACAATCTGGCTTGGGTTATTAATAATTCACGGTTTTTGATTTTTCCATGGGTGCGGGTCAAAAATCTTGCCAGCCATGTATTGGGTCAAATCAACCGGCAAATAAGAGTACATTGGCAAGAGCGTTGGGGCTATTCTCCGGTATTAATGGAGACTTTTGTAGACCCGGCCCATTATCAAGGTATCTGTTACAAGGCGGCCAATTGGCAATATCTGGGCATGACAACCGGCCAGGGTCTTGTTCGAAAGGGTAAGAGCTACACCACCAGTCCAAAGAAAATATTCATAAAACCTCTGGTAAAAAATTATCGCGATCTGCTTTGTTCGGAAGAACTAGTTGGGAGGACGATATGAGCAAGCTCAGCAGTCGTCCAAATCGCGAAGCTATCAAGAAGCAGAGAAAGGAAGCGAAGAAAGCCGAAAAGCATCTGTTGAAAATTCAGCGAGCAAAAGGTTTTAAAAGTGTTCAGCCTTCAATCAGTAATGGTAAAAACAAATATAAAACTGTAGCTAAAGAACAGCAAATCCGTATGACAGCCGTTACAGAACAACATCGGATTTTACAGGCAAATTTACCGGTTTTGCTAAAACGGTTGTCCAGGATACCAGATCCGAGGAATCCGAAGAAGATCAAATACAAACTGACGGCGCTTATGATTTACGGCATTTTGACTTTTGTTTTTCAGATGTCTTCCAAGCGAGAAGCCAACAGGAAAATGACCCTTCCGATGTTTATACCTAAATTGAGCGATTTTTTACACGACTTGCACCAATCTCTTGCGCATCAAGGACTTGCGAAAAGTCTCGACATATCCATTGGTATGCCTGGCATTTAAAAGACTTGCCAGGCGTTTGAAATCTACATTTAAAAGACTGCCTGTGATGGTGCTTTTGGACGGACGATAAACGTACTGGCTCAATATTCTGAAAGCCTTGTTCAGATTTTTATTGAAAAGGGAGTGCGTGGTTTTATAAGTTTTGTCTGTGAAACTTTAACTGGGCTATGGCTGGATATTAACTGGGTGAAGGCACGTCTGAAGCAAACCTATCAACTGCATTTGATATAAGCAGAATTAACCACCTCGATATCCTTCAAATACTGAAAGGTTTGAAGCAAAATGCCCTTTTGCAACAAATTTGATTAAACATCGAGCAAGTTTGTCGCTTAAAGCAGTTTTTTACGAATAATTGAGTTTGTTTTGGTAAAAAATAGCCGAAACATGGCGGTAATCCCTTTTTAAAAAACTCACGCGTCAGGGCTGGGTTCAACAACTTAATCTTGACACCTATTTATAAATTGGTTAATAAATCCAGCTTAGCTTTTTTTGTACCAGTTTGGCCACAAGACACTAAGACGCCAACTTGAGACCTTTGAAAAATTTTATAGTTTTCGTTCGGGCACCAATTATCTGAAAATCTATATTTTAAAACGGACATTGAGTGGAAATGGATAAAACAAGCGACACAATTGAGAAACGAAGAAAAAAACTATCTGAGTTAAAAGACAATGATATCAATCTATTCCCGAATGATTTTATTGTTTCGCATAATGTTAAGGATTTGAGAGATGCCATAGAAGAGTCACAGCATTCGATTAAAGAAGATGCTGTCTTTATCGTTGCAGGCCGAATGATGGCAATTAATCGTTTTGGAAAGGCATCTTTTATCAGGTTCAGGGATAGAACAGGACAGTTCCAGGCATATATTAGAAAAGATAAAATAGGTGATCAGGCTTACGATATCTTTAAAAAGCTGGATATCGGTGATTTTGTGGGCCTGAGAGGAGGCGTTTTCAAAACCAGAACCGGCGAGTGGACCCTTATGGCCGATAAGCTGAAGCTTATAACAAAGGCAATAAGGCCTCTTCCGGAAAAATTTCACGGCCTTAAAGATCCTGAAAAGCGCTATCGACGGCGCTATCTTGATTTAATTATGAATTCGAATGTGCGTGAAATATTTATAAAAAGAAGCCGGATAATTCAGGCTGTACGTACATTTTTCCTTGACAGGGATTTTCTGGAGGTAGAAACTCCTATGATGCAGCCTATCCCGGGCGGGGCAGAGGCTACACCATTTATAACTCACCATAATGCACTTGGTTTGGATCTTTTTCTGCGCATTGCCCCTGAGCTGTATTTAAAACGACTTGTTGTGGGTGGTTTTGAAAGGATTTTCGAGATAAACAGAAATTTCAGGAATGAAGGGATTTCAACCAAGCATAATCCTGAATTTACAATGCTGGAGTTCTATCAGGCATATGCAACCCACGATGACCTTATGGATTTGACAGAAGAAATGTTCGGTTACATGGCCAGGGAGGTTACAGGGTCAACAAAGATAACATACCAGAACAACGACATTGATCTCGGAGGCAAGTGGAACAGGATGACCCTTACATATGCTTTGGAGACAATTGGAGGCATAGATCCCGGCCTTTTAAAAGATAAAGAAAAACTCTTTGAATTTGCTTCTTCAAAGTCAATCAAAATTACAAAAACCAAGTATCTCGGAAAAGTAATATCAAAGCTGTTCGATATTTTGGTGGAACCAAAATTAATACAGCCGACATTCATAACAGGATATCCTGTAGAAATTTCTCCCCTTTCCAGAAAAAACGAAAAAAATAGCGAACTTACAGACAGGTTTGAACTTTTCATTGCAGGGCATGAAATTGCCAATGGATTTTCGGAGATCAATGATCCTGAGGATCAAAAAAATCGGTTCCTTCAGCAGGTTGCAGACAGAGAGGCGGGTGATGAGGAAGCGCATTTCATGGATGAAGACTACATAGAAGCGCTTGAATACGGTATGCCACCGGCTGCAGGCGAGGGAATAGGAATAGACAGAGTTGCTATGCTCCTTACAGATTCCGCCTCTATCCGTGAAGTTATTCTTTTTCCACATATGAAGCCAAAGGGTTAAATTTATAGTAGGGGCGAATCTTGTGTTCGCCCTAATCAGGGCGAATCTTGTGTTCGCCCTAATCAGGGCGAATCTTGTGTTCGCCCTAATCAGGGCGAATCTTGTGTTCGCCCTAATCAGGGCGATCACAAGGATCGCCCCTACTGAAAGTTCGCACGAAGGGCGCTAATTTAATTATTTATTATGTCTTTTGAATTTTTCATAGGAAGTCGCTATCTCAGGACTAAACAAAAACAAGCCTTTATTTCGCTGATCACCGTTCTTTCCATAGCGGGCGTTACAGTTGGCGTTATGGCCCTGATTGTAGTAATTGCCGTTATGACCGGCTTTGAATACGACCTTAAATCACGCATACTTGGAGTGGAGTCGCATATAGTCATTATGCGCCATAACGTCCCTTTTTCCGACTATCGCAACATTCTGGAACATGTGGAAAATACCGACGGAGTTGAAGCAGCCACTCCTTTTATTAATTCCCAGGTTATACTTCGTTCATCATTATCGCTATCAGGCGCTGTTTTAAGAGGAATAGATCCTGATTCAGCGGACAGAGTTATAAAAAATCTCGACAAAGTTTTCCTGAAAAATCTTAAAGAAACGGATCAAAGAAAAAGTACATCCATTGCCATGCCGGGTATAATTTTAGGCAAAGAACTTGCTGAAAATTTAGGAGTAATGCAGGGCGACCCTGTCCATCTGATATCGCCGAGGGGAATGATTTCTCCAATAGGGCACATACCGACGATGAAACGGTTTAAGGTGGCAGGCTTATTCGAGTCAGGCATGTATGAATATGACAGATCACTGGCTTACATACATATAAAAGATGCCCAGAAAATTTTGCGCATGGGAAATTCTGTAAACGGAATTGAAGTCCGTGTTAACGACATTTACAATGCCAGAGATATTGCGGTCAGGATAGTCAAAGAACTTGGCTTTCAGTACTGGGCAAGGGACTGGATGCAGATGAATCAAAACCTGTTTTCAGCACTCAAGCTGGAAAAAACGGTTATGTTTATCATTCTGGCACTTATTGTTCTTGTTGCGGCCTTTAACATTGCCAGCACGCTCATCATGATGGTTATGGAAAAGACCAAGGACATTGCTATCTTAAAAGCCATGGGCGCCACAGATAAAAGTATTAGAAAAATTTTTGTCTTTAAAGGTGTAGTAATAGGATCTATAGGAACCATTTTTGGAGTATGCCTGGGATTTATTCTGTGTACAGTGCTAAAGTATTACCAGTTCATCGAACTTCCAGGCGATGTATATTATATTACAACCCTCCCCGTAAAACTTGAGCTTTTAGATGTTGTTATGATAGCCTCTGCAGCAATGGCAATCAGTTTTTTAGCAACACTCTATCCCGCAAGGCAGGCATCCAAACTTGATCCTGTTGAGGCAATACGTTATGGTTAACAGCGATTCTGTTTCAGATCATTTGATAGCCGCCAGAGACATCCGTAAAAATTTCGACAATGCCGGCGCCCGTATCGAAATCCTGAAAGATTTATACTTTAATCTGGATATCGGTGAAACAATAGCTGTTGTTGGTGCATCCGGAATTGGAAAGTCGACTCTTCTACATATATTAGGCACTCTTGACCGGCCTGACAGCGGAAATCTTTTTTTTAAAGGAGATGATGTTTTTCTTTTTGACAATGATAAATTAGCTCGATTTCGCAATGAATTTGTCGGCTTTGTTTTCCAGTTTCATCACCTTTTGCCGGAGTTCAGTGCTATTGAAAATACAATGATGCCCGCGCTTATCAAGGGTCTCAGTAAAGATAATTCCAGTAAGGCTGCGGAGGAAATACTGGTAAGGGTTGGATTAAGAGACAGGCTTTTTTACAGGGTAGGAAAACTATCCGGAGGCGAACAGCAGAGGGTTGCTTTGGCAAGGGCATTAATCCTCAGACCCGCCATTCTTTTTGCCGATGAGCCTACCGGTAATCTTGACAAAAAAAACAGCGAACAGGTTCATGAACTTCTTTTGGAGCTGAATAAAGAACTTCGGATGGCACTGGTTGTGGTAACGCACAACCTGAAGCTTGCATCG
>Ga0255429_1156_pt1 | contig 14653 bp, 12 predicted proteins | sample ANMaggSeSYBR02H9_FD_182636 | JGI IMG/M metagenome (GOLD analysis project Ga0255429, IMG submission 182636) | Sediment cell enrichment communities from methane seep in Santa Monica Basin, California, United Staets - ANME aggregate JGI... | ecosystem: Environmental > Aquatic > Marine > Cold seeps >... | reverse complement strand
TCTTATCTCTTTAACTGCAAAGGATGCTTCATTAAAGCAGATTGTAGAAGAGATCGGTCGTCAGGGTAAACGCATTTGGATATACTGTTTTTTCAATAAGTTAGACAAACTCCCAAAATTAAGATGACTCTTATTACCCGCAATTTCGTCTATAGAAGCAAGAAAAGTAGCAAAAGTAGCATCAACTTACCTGAAAGTGGCTAAATTCGGACTAATCCAAGTGCGTTTACCCTGGATCGGTCGTAGGATGAAAATCGAAGTGGTTGCTGATATCTCTGAGGAGGAGAAGATTACCATACGTTTTGACAAGCTCTCCCTGGAAGATGCCGTAAAAAAATTAAGAACCAGTTATGCTTACGTATGGAATTCAGAGAAGGAGGAAGGAAAGATCACCAAAATAGTACTCTTGCCAGAGGGGAAGGGAACAGTGCTGTCCAGACCTGCTACTAAGGAATCAAAAATCAAGGAAGAAAAAAGCCTGGTAAAGACTGAGAGCAAAGAAAAGTCTTTACGTCCAGAGCCCTTTAAATTTGAGTTTGACCCTTCGGAGTTTGCGGAGGTAAAGAAGTAATGCTTACCAAATACCGATAAAGAACCGACTTCAGTTGGGTCGCTTTTGATCTAATGAACTCTGATCCGGCTCAGAAAGGAAGCTTTTTCTATACGCAAATAAATAAGACCAAGGAGGAGACAATGAAACGCATTTGCTTTGCATGGGCCAAGCTTAAATCATCACACCAAGGAGTTCTCTTACTATGGATAAGAAAAGGGGGCAAAATGAAAAATATATTTGCTTTTATTCTAGTACAGCGTCTCATAAATTCTACTCTTGGTTTTGGCAATTTAACTTATTCATACAGGAGGTAAGAAATGAAAGCAGAAAAGTCCCACTTGTTAGTAATTATTCTGGTTGCCATATCGGTCGCGTTTATTTTTTCCGTGGCCTCTGCTGGCCACCTTAGTGATAGTCATAACATAACGGTTCTTGATGATAGAGGTGATGTAATTCTGCTTAACTTTGGGTTGATTGATTATGAAATCAAAGATATTCAGGTAAATGGTGAGGAGTGTAGTTATATCAAAATGTCAAATGCTGCCTCTTCTATGGAAAAAGGCTCGCCAGACCTACCATATATCTCGAGAAGCGTACTAATTCCCGATGATGCGGAAATGGAATTGGAAATTGTAGATGTCTCATATAAAGAACTAAGTGTCAAAAAAATAATTCCTTCCAGAGGTGCCATTTCAAGGAGTCAGAATCCTGAAGACATTCCTTATGAATTTGGCGATATATATGAGGAAGATGTATGGTATCCAAGTGCTGTTGCAAGAATGGGAATGCCCTATATCCTGAGAGATTGCAGGGGGTTGGTTGTGTATTTTCAGCCATTTCTATACAATTGCGTCCAAGGAACATTAAAAGTAGCAGAAGAAATAACCATAAAACTCAAAAGAGTTGGCTCTTCCTATGAAGATAGAAGTATTAAACATATAAAAAGTTCTAGGTCTTTTGAGCATATTTACGGAAACCATTTTATCAATTACTCATACAGCGGGAGATATGGAAGATATCAGGCGGTGGCAGATGAAGGTAATCTGATTGTTATTACGACAAGTGATTATCGAAGTGCTGTGGAACCATTTGTGGAATGGAAAAGACGTAAGGGTTTTACGACAGATCTTTATATATATCCCACAGAAACCGGTGGTGTTGGAGCAGATAGTATCAAGTCTTTTATTCAGGATCTATATGATGACCCAGACAAAGGGGTAACATTTATACTAATAGTGGGAGATGCGGATGATGTACCACCTGCATTAGGGACTAAGGGTAACGTAGTAGGAAAAGAGTCTGATCCTTCATACACATTATTGGCAGGTAGCGATCAGTATGCTGATGCTATGATAGGAAGGTTTTCTGTTGAGAATCCAACCCAGGCTCAAACCGTAGTAAATAAAAGCATATGGTATGAAAAAAGCCCGTGTGTAAGCGGCCACTGGTATGATAAAGCATGTGGTATTGCCGGTCCGGAGTTTCAGGACGGAGGCCCCAAAGACTGGGAAAGAATGAATGAACTGCGTGACATGATGGTAAATTATAATTATACGGAATTTACCGAGGTTTATGGGCCGAAGAATCATGATTTAATAGTATCAGAGCTATCTGAAGCTGTAAATCAAGGAAGAGGTTGGGTTAATTTCATAGGTCATGGAAAAATAACGAAATGGTGTTGGAAACAACGCGATTGGGTTGACGCATTTGTAAATGGCGATGTTGGCAACTTAACTAATTCCAACATGACACCTGTCGTAATTTCAGTGGCCTGCCAAGTCGGCAAATTTGACGGACACACATGTTTTTCGGAGGCTTGGCAAAGACATGGAGCACCTGATGATCCAAAAGGTTCTGTGGTTTTCATGGGTTCATCAACAAATCAGAAGTGGGTTCCTCCGTGTGTCGGGCAAAAAGAGATGATTAGTCATCTTGTGAATGAAAATTATTCCACTGTCGGAGGGATCGTGTTCAATGGTGGAATGAAAATGATTGATGATTATCCGGAAGACTGGGAGTATGGTCCACAGACTTTTCAATCATGGCATTTGTTTGGTGATCCGACTCTGGCCACCTGGACAGACGTTCCGCATGATCTCACTGTGGTTCATGATTCAGTCATTCTGCTAGGAGCGGAGTCATACTCCCTTCAGGTGTCCGAGGATGGCGCGCTGGTCTCCCTGGTAAAAAATGGCGAAATTTTAGGAACAGCGATCTCAAGCGGTGGAAGCGCAACGGTCGACTTTGACAGTCCTATAGATACATACGGAGCTGTTCAGGTTACAGTTACGAAACATAACTTCCGGCCCTATATTGCATGCGCAATAGTACTGGATCCCGATTCCAATCCGGAATTTCTACTGACAGCAAACGATCAACATACCATCGATGTTCGTTTCAGTTGTGGAGTTGGTACCTTTACTCCCGCACTCTCTGTTGGAGAGGATCTCGGAGTTAATTACGGTGAATTTGCTATCGCTGACTTCAGCGGAGATGAGAAATTAGATTTTATCGCATCTACCAATGAGAATCCTAGCCGCCTTTACATGTTTACTCGTACTGGGCCGAACTCGTTTCATCAGAGTGAAAATCCGATAAAAACATTGGATAACGATCCTATTGCACCTGATTACGGTTTAGGGCTAATCGCTGCTGATCTCAATAATGATGGGCATATGGATTTTCTGGAAAACATCAACCATGACTTTGGCGGTAATAAATATTGGATCGCCAAGGGGAACGTGTACCTGAATAATGGCACTGGCGACTTCACAAAGGTCGCAAATGCATTTGACTTCACTTCCATCTATACCGGCTGGACACTTGGTATGAGCAGCACCGTCGTCGATGCGGATGGTGATGGCTATCCGGATATGTTGGCCAGCGAACAATCAAGTGGTGCTGCTCTTAGTTCCAAGGTCTATCTGTTGAAAGGAAATGGAGACGGTACGTTCCAGCAGCCTGTCCATGTTTTCACGACTGACCTCCATCCAGCTACCCACATGACCCTTGGAGACTTCAACAATGATGGAAAAGTGGATGCCATTGTCGGCCAGGATGATGACGGAGACCCTGGCGCAGCATTTCTGTTCTCAGGTCATGGGGATGGGACTTTTGAACAAACTGGGATCGAAGCATTTGACACACGCTCCGACATTGAGTCTGGTTCCAATCAGCCTGGTTCTGGCAAGTTCCAGGCCTATGACGCCGATATGGATGGTATCCTTGACATTATCACAGCCCACAAGAAAAAAGGGATTGATGATCCGGACGAAAGTGCAACGTTAGTATTCCTCAAGGGGAGAGGAGACGGCACCTTTGAGGATGATGATCGCCAAGTAATCGAGTCAGATATCATCTATAGAACTGCATTTCAGGCGCCACTGACCTCTATTCTTCTTGTTAACAACATGGTTGATTTTATACCTATGCGGCCTTACACAACAATACCTTTCACAAAAGACTACCAACCGAGCAAATGTGGTTGTCCAGACGGGTATGCTGGACTATTTACGTTTCAAGCAATGCTCGAAAACACAAGCAATACCTCTTTTACTGATCTTACAGTTAAAGTCCATACCTTGACAAATGAAAACTTACTGGTATTAGCACGAGGAAACTCTCTGCCAGAAGACTTTGTAGGGGCAGAGACAGGAGGAGAAGGAGCACTTTGGATATTACCAGCAAGCGGTAATTATGATGGTCGAATACTATACCAAGGCCCAAGTAAAGCTGCGCTTCCTCGTTTTGGTATATGTCTACAGGAGATTAAGAGATTTGGTTTCTATGTGGATGTATTAGGAAAAGTACAGTAAACTAACCCTTTTAAGTTCCAACAAATTTTATAAAGAGAAAGGAGACTTAAATCATGAAGGATATTAAAAAGGAATTGGAGAGAAAGAAACAGATAGAACCGGACAAGAAAGCCTTTAAAGAGCCGAAACTCACATTCATTGAGCCGAAGCTTACAAAGCAAGGGGATGCGACCAAGATTACTGGCCAGCCGCCTTTCTTTCAATCCTTTATACCATAGCCATAACCTTTAAGGATTGAGACGACCTGAAAGATCGTTTCAATCCGATGTTCAACGGGGTGATAAGAAGATAGGAATATGGGAATATGGGAATATGGATAACTGAAGCAGGTGTTCGCTTTTACTCTTTACATGGATTGAGTATTCAGGTCAGATGGGAAGGGATCGAAGATGAAATTGAGCGGTTCTTCTCTCCCTTTCCCTTTACTGAACTAAGTTGTCTGAATGGTGCTGTTCACATCGATTTGAAATTCACTACTTCAGATATCCCATGGGCTGTGCCGAAGCAGGCATCAGAACCTATCCTTTGTTATGGTTTATCAATCTTTAAAGTGGATGATTATGTTTATCTTACTGACGGATTGTCCGTTTTTCGGTTACAGCCTCAAGAGGGAACCGGCTTACTGACTCTTCATTCCTCTTTTAGGGAAAAATCTCTTTTATCAAAGTGTAATTTTTTTCTTATCGGCCTTATCCATCTCCTTTCCCGCTTTCGCCTGTATGACCTTCATGCCGCGGGGTTTATCAGAGACGGAGCAGGCTGTCTATTATTGGGAGAGTCCGGCAGCGGCAAGTCGAGCATGACGCTCAGCATGGTCCGCCATGGCTGGCACTATACCTCAGACGATGCCATTTTGCTCAAGTCCTCAGCAGATGGAGTTGAGGCCCTGTCCTTTCGGAAGAAATTTTTTCTGGACCCTGTCCTGATCCATCACTACCCGGAAATAGCGCCTTATCTTGAGGGACCAACAAATGAAAAAAGAGGCAAGCGATTCCTGGATTTGGATTTGGTCTATCCGGATCGATTCTATCCGGATTTTCTTCCAAATGTGTTGATCTACACGAGCATTGTTTCTCAACCTGAGAGTATGCTGACACCCATAGATCAAACATCTTCCCTGATCAAATTGATGAAGCAAAGCGCATCTCTGTTTTTCAATCGTGAGGCTGTCAAGGCGCATTTAGATGTCCTTAAACAGCTTGTAATTCAGACAGATAGTTACGAACTCCTTGCAGGGCGCGATTTGTACGAAGAACCTGAAAAAATTTCTGAACTCCTATCAGGAATAGAGGGAGTATGAAGAAACACAGCCGACAGAGAAAATTTGCCGGATTTGTTATGAGGGAAGGATATAGATGCCAGGCATAGTCATAGAACTTACCAATCGCTGCAACCTGAAATGTCAACACTGCTTTGATAAAAGGCACAGCGCTGACGGAGATCTAAAAATAGAGACCGTAGAAAAGATTCTCATGGAAGCTAAGGCTCACGGCTTCGATCACCTCTCCTTTACTGGCGGAGAGCCGACAATGCATCCAGGATTTGCAGAAATCCTTACAATGGTATGTAAAGCTGGATACAAGTTTGGCTTTGTTACTAACGGCTGGAATTTTACCAGGATTTATGAAAAGATACTTCCCTATCATGATAGGCTTTCAGGAATTACCTTTAGCCTGGATGGTGCCAGAGAGGAGACACACGACGGCCTTCGTGGGAAGGGTTCATACCGCCGGGTAATGAAGGCTATAAGTGTTTGTGTAGTGAAAGATATCCCTTTCACCTTTAATTCAGTAATTACATCCCGCAACCGTGATGAATCAAAAGAGATAGCAGAGCTTGCAACTAAACTCGGAAGCAGAGGACTAAGATTCGGTCATCTTATGTCTACTCCGATAACCACAGTGGAAAACCTGGATCTTTCACCTGATGAGCGAAAAAAGGTAGAGGCTACTGTCTGGCAACTCCAAAAAACTTTTCCTATACCAATTGTTATGGCTCCTGGACACTATACTAGCAACCTCTTCCCATGTACTCCACTTCAGATGCAGGAATTTAACATTGACTGGCGAGGTAATGTCACAACCTGCTGTCACTTATCAGGGCATGGAGATGGCGCGGAACGCGAGGATGTAGTAGGCAATCTGGGCAAAATGAGTTTTTCTGAGGCCTATGAGCGCCTGGTTGAATCTAATAGAAAGTTCCACCAGAAAAAGGAAGAACGCCATTCCAACGGTAATTTCAAGGACTCAGACTACTTTCCATGCTGGTACTGCTCAAATTATTTCAAGAAAATAGATTGGCTTAAAGAGTTTCCCCAAAACCCCTGGTCTAATAAGGTTTGGACAAAAAACGTTCAGAGGAGGTCTATAATAAATGATAGAGCTCAATCATAGGGTCGAACCTGATCCTGATGTAGTTATTACTGAGTTAGAAGGCAAAGAGGCAGTCCTCTTAAATCTGGCAACGAAGATGTACTATACCCTGAATGAGACGGGTCTGCGTATCTGGCAAATGCTTAGCAGTGGTGGTACGCTTAAAGAAATAAGTGAAAGGCTTCAGAATGAATTTGATGTTTCATCTAAAAAAGCCAAGGGAAGTGTTCTCAATCTCATTGGTGAACTTATTAATGAGAAATTGGTAAAGGTGGTGGATGAGTAGTCAGGCCCGGATTATAAGAAAATTCAGGGCTAATTTTAGCTCCTTTGAAGAAATTTGGCTTTTTATCAGGATTTTTCTCTTAGTGACAGTATTGCCTGCGATGCTAAGGCTCTTATCTTTCCCCAGGCTTATGAAAGTGCTTACACCACGGGATTTGAGAGCTTACAAGTCCCAGGACTCTGAGAGATCAAAAAATAAGATAGTGAAGTTTACAGACTATATACTAAGCCGTAACTTTTGGATATACAAAAGTACCTGCCTTAAGCGCTCTCTAATTCTTTATCACTTCTTACGAAAATTGGGAATCAATCTTCATGTATGTTTTGGAGTGAAATATAATGGTAAGTCGCCTGATAGAAAGACACAAAAAAAACTTGAAGGACATGCCTGGCTTTTTTACAATGGAAATATTTTCCTGGAAAGAAATGCGGAAGTAACGAAAACGTATAAGCTGACATATTTCTTTCCTGATATTATGGAGCAAAACGGATAAGCCTATAGTTTTTCAAAGAACAAAATAAAAGATGAACGTCCAACATCGAACGTCCAACATCGAACGTCGAATAATGATATCGCTTCGCTATTTAAAATTTTATAACTTCCTATACAATAAAAAAAACTTGGGGTTTTAATTCCTAAATTATCCACATATGAATCTATCCAATGAAAATAGGCTATTATTGTACTGCGTTCAAACAGAAATTCCTGAAGTCGTACTGGATGAGATCAGAAACCTGGTTGGCCTTTCATTAGACTGGGAAGAGATCCTGAAGTCCGCTCGGTGGCACGGCGTGGCGCCACTCCTGTACAACAACTTTAAAAGGATCCAGAAAAGGCGCTCTATTCCCCAACGAGTCATGGATGAGCTAAGAACAGCCTACAATGCAACTTTAGCCAGAAATATGTATATTTATGCGGAATTAAATAGTATTTTAGGTGCATTTCATGAAAAAAAAGTGGAAGTTATTCTTCTAAAAGGTGCAGCTTTGGCTAAAACGGTCTATGGTGATATTGGTTTGAGGCCAATGGGTGACATTGACATACTGGTGAAAAAGGATGACCTTCCTCACGCAGAAAAAATAATCACTGGGTTAGGCTACCTGTTCTACAGCAATGGTCCTGAGGCAGAATGGTTTAGAGAAAATTACTATCACTTGAGTTATATCCATCCAGAAAAGAATATACCGGTTGAGATTCACTGGCACATAATTACAAAATCTCATCCCGTTAGAACCCGGAATATTGACACAGACATCATTGAAAGGTGGTGGGAAAGGGCTAATACTGTGGAGATTTCCGGCAATAAAGTACTTATACTCTGTCCGGACGATTTAATATTTCACCTTTGTCTCCATTTTTTAAAACACCGTTTTGAGAGTCAATATAGGGGCTTTATTAGCAAAAATGCTCTTATTCAGCTATGCGATATCTCTCAAACTCTCAAGCATTATAGAGGTGACATAAATTGGATAAGACTTAAAAGTGAAGCTGAGAAATACAGAATAGAAAGCGTTATCTATAATACTCTTTCCATTGTAAGCGAAATTATTGGAAATCACGATGATGTTTACCATGATATCCTCAGTGGACTTGCAGAAGGGACCTTAGATAAAGAACTAGTTCGACTTACTAATAAAAGAATCCTTATCCCGGAAGACGCCTTTCCTGCTATTCCTAACAGTTTTATTAAGTTGCAAGCGGAGGATACGTTTCAGGGGAAAGTAAAGTCTTTCGTTAGAGAAATGTTTCCTGATCCAGAATTTCTTTCAAAGAGGTATTCTGTGCCTTTAACCTCTAAGAGGCTATACGTATACTATTTGATTCGTCGCTTTGGTTTTGCTTTCAAATATAGAAAGATAATATCTAAGACTCCACGTATTAAAGAAGAGATAATCCTTAAAAGGTGGATAAGCGCCAAAGATTAGAATTCGCGATTCACGTCCGGACCAACAGATGGATAGGCAAAGCAGCTTTTCCGCTCGGTCACACCCGCTACAGCCAGAAGCTGTGTACCATGGGAGAAGATAAAGGCGGTTTGTTTAACATCGGGAAGTTAAATAAACCGCCTTTAATTTCAGATTGAACCAGGGTAAGCAATTTAGGTTGAACTATATGGCAGTTTTTAGTTTCTTGCCGGGTCGGAACTTAACAACATTGCATGCTTTGATTTTAATCGGTTCGCCTGTTTGAGGATTACGGCCTTTACGAGCTTTTCTGCGGATTTTTGAAAAAGTTCCAAATCCCACAAGAGTAACCTTACCCTCTTTTTTCTTTAGCGCCTTTGTTACACCATCCATGAAAGAGTTTAGTGCACTTGTTGCTGCGACCTTGGAAATACCAGCATCGGTTGCCATTTTTTCTACTAATTCTGCTTTTGTCATAGTCATTCCCCTCTTTGTTATTGATTAATAACGATAAAATCACTTCTTTTATCAGCTCCATATAGTATGCTTTTTTTAATGTCAACACAAATCAGTATTATATAAGACTTTTTCGATAATATTTAACGTTAACATGTTATATAGTTATATCTGCGGCTAACCTACTTTAAAAAATCTATATTATATGGGTTTGACAACAGAAATTTAGAAAAGAGCGTCCACAAACTCTTTTGCATTAAAGTCTTGCAGGTCATCGATGTTTTCGCCAATACCAATATACTTCAGTTGAATTTTGAGAGTGCTGCAAATACCTACAACAATGCCTCCTTTTGCGCTTCCATCAAGCTTTGTAAGTGCTATCCCTGTTACTCCAAGTGCATCATTAAACAGTTTTGCCTGTGACAAAGCATTTTGGCCTGTTGTTGCATCAAGAACTAAAAGGATTTCATGCGGTGCACCTGCCAGCTTTTTCGATATGATTCGTTTAATCTTTTTAAGCTCCTCCATAAGATTTACCTTGGTATGAAGCCTTCCTGCAGTATCTACAAGAACGATATCCATATCTCTTGCAATAGCGGCTTCAATGCTGTCATAAGCCACAGAAGCAGGGTCAGCATTATCCTTGTGCTTTACTATTTGAGCACCTGCTCTGTCAGCCCATATCACAAGCTGCTCAATAGCCGCAGCCCTGAAAGTATCGGCAGCAGCTATCAATACTTTCTTTCCTTCTGAATTGAATTTTGCTGCAAGTTTCCCGATTGTGGTTGTTTTGCCGACACCATTTATACCAATTACCACTATTACTCTGGGCTTAGCAGAAGCAGTTTCAGGGATTTGCTTTGGTGTTTGTAGATTAAGAAGTGAAAGCATTTCCTCTTTCAAGGCATTCTTCAATTGGCCGGCGTCAGATATTTTAGAGAATTTTTTTGAAATTTTTTGAATAAGATCCATTGAAGTCTGCACCCCAATGTCCGACGTTATCAGAAGTTCTTCTAATTCTTCTAATAAACTGTCGTCAATTTCTCTTTTTCCTGTAAAGAGTTCATCTATGTCTGTTGAAAGAATTTCGCGGGTTTTGGAAAGACCTTTTTTTAAACGTTCAAAAAAAGATTTTTTTCCCGATGAGTCTGAATTATCCTGTTCTTCCTTTTTTTCAGGTGGAATTTTTTCCTCAGAATCTTTTTTCTTTTTGAACCAGTTGAGCGCCATAACTCCTCTCGGTACGAATTTTATATTACCGGCTGCTTTAAATTGTAAAAATTCACCACGGAACGACACGGAGTTTCACTGAAAATTGAAAAGGGTGCAATACAAAAAAGTGACATAGAACAAAACGTGACCATTTCAGTGCCAAGAAGCACCAATTGAATGATGAATGTCGAACAGGGAATATTGAATATAGAAGTGTGGATGTTTTTTTAAAATTATTAAGTACCTTCCTTCGTAATTCGACATTAAGCTGATTATACGGGTTCAACGATTACTTGATATAATTTATGTCACTTTTTTGTATTGCACCCAATTGAAAACAATGAGTAAGTGTAACCTGAACAGTTACGAGAATTCAGTGTATTTCCGTGAAAATCCGTGGTGAACTATTACCCTAAGTTCACTGAAACTATCTTTGAAATTCCTTTTTTTTCCATGGTAATGCCAAACAAAGTATCAGCAAATTCCATACTTTTTTTATTATGGGTTATCATTACGATTTGAGATTTTTCTCCTATAATTTTAAGCAAGTTATTAAAGCGAAAAACATTGGCCTCATCCAGAGGCGCGTCTATTTCATCCATGATACAGAAACATGCAGGCTTAATTAGAAATATAGAGAAGATAAAGGCAATTGCAGAAAGAGCTTTTTCTCCTCCTGAGAGAAGGCTCATTCTGGTCAGTTTTTTTCCGGGTGGATTAATCATGAATTCTACGCCGGTTTCAAGAGGTTTGGCTGGTTCAGTTAAAACAAGTTGTGCCGTGCCTCCATCAAAAAGACGCGGGAAAACCTCATTCAGCTTTTCATTAACCAGATCAAATGTTTTTATAAATTTTTCCTGCGTGATCCGGTTGATCTTTTTTATAACTTTATTGAGATCATCAATCGCTTTAACAAGATCGTCACGTTGTTCAGACAAGAAATTAAAACGTTCTTTCAACTGTTCATATTCCTTTATAGCACCGAGATTTACATCGCTTATACTAGCGATTTTCACCTTAAGTCCGGAAAGTTCGACTTCCATTTCATCTATTGACATATCTTGCTTTTCCGCCTTATCTCTTAATTCTGATCTCAAGTCGGAAAGCGAAATGCGATAGGCTGATTCCAGGTGATTCGCAATATTTTCCCGTTTAATATACTTTTGGGATCGTTCTATCTCAAGCAGGCGAATTTTCTGCAAGGTCTTTTCACGCTCGTCCTGTATCTTTGTAATGATATTATCATTTTCTTTAAGGCTGTCGTCAATAGCGTGATAATCAGCCTCATTTCTTTCAAGTTCCTGTTCAAGGCGCGTCATATCATTATACATAACGGGAAGAGTTTTTTCATATTCTTGAATTTTCTGTTCTGAATTTGTTTTGTTTTGATGCTTCTTATTAATTTCTCCAGAAAGCTGTTTGAACTGTTTTATCCCTTCATCTTTAAATTCTTCGAGTCGTTTTAATGTATTATAATTGTTTTCTATTCCGGCATTGAGAGCCGTCAGGTTGAGTTTAAGATCCATTATCCTTTGATTGAAATTTTCCATTTCATCAGAGGCGGAGCTGATTTTTTCTGAAGTTTCTGTGACCTTGTGCTGAGCATTTTCAACTTCACTGGTTATTTCTTCAAGTTCTTTGTTATATTTGAGCATCTCTTCATCAATATCAATCTCTTCTCCCATGAGATGTTCCTGCTCCAGGCTTGTTATTTCAAGGTGTTTTTGGGCGTACTTTTCATCTTCATTTGCTTTATAAAGCCTTTTTTCCGCTTCGATTTTGGTTTGAATTGATTTGTTTTTATTTTCTATCAGTTTTTGCAGCTCGCTTTCAATAAGGCGGACTTCGGATTCAAGTCCTTTTTTATCAAGACTGGTGGATTCCAGCTTTTTATTTATCCTTTCAATCCGGCCTTCAAGTTCTTTTAGTTCCTGTTTTTTTGCAAGAATGCCCGACAAATTATCTTTGCTGCCGCCGATCAGGATACCTTGAGAAGAAATAATATCGCCATTTTTTGTAACAATTGTTTGGCAATTGTCATTACTTTTATTTATTGTTACAGCTTCTTCAATATTGGTGGCAACAATTACATTTTCTAAAAAAGATTCTGCAATTTTTTCAAACCCTGGTTTTACTGCGATGTGTTTCAAAAGATATTTCTGTGTATTGGAATTTTCAGAAAGATTATGTCCTGTATTTTTAATGGATGAAACAGGAATGAATCCGCTACGGCCTGCACTATTGGACTGGAGATAGTTTATAGCGTCAAGTCCTGTTTTTTGATCCTTAACCAGTATGTATTGTAAGGATTCTCCAAGAGCAGCTTCCACCGCGGTTTCAAAAGAAGGCTCCGGTTCGATAATATCCGCCATTAAGCCAAGAACAGCATTATTTTCCAGGGAGCTGTTTGTAGTTTCTTTATTTAAATATTTTTTCATTATGGCCTTGACGCCATCTTTATACCATTCAAAATTATCGGCCATTTTCTTTAAAGCATTAAACTTTGATTTCAGCTTGTTTTTTTCAAGTTCAATTGTCTGGACGAGTTTAACCTTCTTGCCGAATTCCCTGCTTTTCCGCTCAAGTTCTTCCTGTTTTATTTCAATGCGTTCATTCAGGCCATTTATTTCCAGTTTTAGTTCTTTCAGATGCTTTTCGGCTTTTATGGAATATTTTTGTGTTTCCTTTAATTTCTTCTTTGCTCTAACTTCTTCTTCATCTATTATTTTTAATCGTCTCTTTATGTTCTCCTTGTTGCTTGCCGCATTTTGATAGATGTTTTTGTATCGTGCTTCGTTGGCAACCAGCTCCATTAGATGTGTTTTATAATTTTCGAGTCTCTTTGTCAGCTCAGACAATTGATCTCTTGTTTTTTGCGATGCGGATCGTTCCTGCTCAAGACTTGATTCCACATCTGCTATATTGTTCTCAAGTTTTGCATTCTGAGTTTCTATTTGAGTAATCTCGGTGATAATGTTTTTGTTTTTTTCTTCTATTTCCTTTCTTGCAGCTTCAAGTCTTATGGCTTCGCTGGAAAAATTCTCCATTTCTCTGCGAAGATGTGTAAGGTCATTTTCTATTCTGTCTATGCTTCGATGCATTTCGAATTTTTGAGATTTTTGTTCCGAGATTTCCTGTTCTTTTTGTGAGAGTTGAAATTTTATATCTTCAACAGCAGCGTCAAGCTTTTTTATTTTGGATGTATGCTCTATGTCTGTATCATTAAGATCTTTTAACAGAGACTCGGTTTGGCGTATTTGGTGAGAGTAATCATCAAAACTTGCAAGAGAAATCAGGATATCCAGTTCTCTTATACGCTTTTGATAATTTTTGTAGATTTCGGCTTTTTTAACCTGGCGTTTAAGGCCGGCCATCTGTTTTTGTACTTCATTAATTATATCATTTATGCGCAGAAGGTTCTGCCTTGTGGCCTGAACTTTGCTTAGAGCTTCTTTTTTTCGGGTTTTATATCTGGTAATTCCTGCGGCCTCCTCAATAAAAAACCTTCTTTCTTCAGGCCCTGCCTCAGTAATAGCTCCAATATTTCCCTGCTGAATTATTGAATATGATTTTGTTCCAAGGCCGCTTCCCAGAAAAAGGTTATGTATATCCTTTAATCTGCATGGTTGTTTGTTGATGAAATATCCGCTTTCACCAGAGCGATAGAGTCGCCTGGTTAACATTATTTCAGTGAAGTCCTTTAATTCCTCCGGAGCAGTACCGTTATCATTTAAAAGCGTTAAGCATACCTCGGCCATGTTAAGCGGTAGTTTCCCGTTAGAGCCGGAAAATATGACATCTTCCATCGCCTTGCCGCGAAGCTGCTTAACACTTTGTTCCCCCATAACCCATCTAAGCGCGTCAACAATATTGCTTTTGCCGCAACCGTTGGGCCCTACAACTGCAGAAACGCCGGCAGGAAATTCAATACTGGATTTTTCAGAAAATGATTTAAATCCTGTAAGTTCCAGTTTTTTTAGTTTCATATAAGACTGTCCTCTTATATTTTGTCCAAATTATTTTATAATTTTTAGCAGGAAAATAAATGCTTGTAA
>Ga0255429_1155_pt1 | contig 14722 bp, 10 predicted proteins | sample ANMaggSeSYBR02H9_FD_182636 | JGI IMG/M metagenome (GOLD analysis project Ga0255429, IMG submission 182636) | Sediment cell enrichment communities from methane seep in Santa Monica Basin, California, United Staets - ANME aggregate JGI... | ecosystem: Environmental > Aquatic > Marine > Cold seeps >... | reverse complement strand
GCTTAAATTCAATAAATATTGCAGGTTCTGTAGAAAACATACTTCGCATAAGGAGACAAAATAAAAGGCTCGACCGGAACTGGTGTGGTAAATTGACCCTCTTTTTGCCGTTTTCTCGTTGTTTTACAGGTAGTTATTTCAAAATCAAAAAAGTGCCATTTTTTATTCTTAATACTATCGTTAAAATATTGATATCTTAACAATGGTTTGTGTAACAGATTGATTTTATTGACCACACTGATTCCGGTTGACGGGGTTCGGTGTCACACCAGTTCCGGTTGAGCCAAATAAAATCTTTATCCGAATTTGTCATAGATATTATTTTTATAACCTGACAAGTTAAATTCAGGATTATGCAGGCCAGTAGCTCTAACGGTAGAGCGTCGGACTCCAAATCCGGGTGTTGGGGGTTCGAATCCCTCCTGGCCTGCCAGTTTAATTTAAAAAATAATCAGATCTCGAAGCTCAGGGGATGAAAGATATCCTTAATTGATTCGACTTTGAGATTTTGCTCTTTTTGGGTATATAATGGGAAGGTTACAAAGAAAAAAGACTTCTGCCGGCAAAAAAAAGAAAAAACAAAGTGTCGATAGAGCACCATCATCTAAGGCAGGAATTGATGCTGCTTCTCCAAAGACGAGTTTAATATCAGATTCTGTCAGGGGCATAAAAAAAGCACAAATTTTATCCCTGAAGAAATCTTCGAGTACAGCCAGGTCTGAGTCAAGAAAACCTGAAGGAAATTTCTTGGACAGACTTTTTGTTGCGGGGCCTTTACAAAAGTCTTTGCAGTTCCTAAGGGAGGTTAAGGTTGAGCTTAACAAGGTAACATGGCCTACACGCAAGCAAACTATAGGTTCCACGCTGGTAGTTATAATTCTTGTTATTATAATATCGTTTTTTTTAGGGATAGTCGATATTGGTTTGTCAAGTTTAATAGGTGTGGTCCTTAAATAGAATGAGGATAGAATGAGGAGAAAAAAGTGTCTCTTAAATGGTATATAGTCCATGTTTATTCGGGTTTTGAAACCAAAGTCAAAATGGCTTTGGAAGAACGAATAGCTTCCTCCCCTCATTCTGATAAATTCGGCGAGGTGCTGGTCCCAACTGAGCAGATAGTTGAACTTGTTAAGGGGAAGAGAAAGGAATCATCCCGTAAATTTTATCCTGGATACATTTTGGTTAAGATGGAACTTAATGAGGAAACCTGGCATATTGTTAATGATACAGCCAAGGTTACAGGATTTTTAGGGGGAAGAGAAAATCCGACACCTCTTTCCGATGAAGAGGCTGAAAAAATTTTAAGCAGAATGGAAGCCGGTCGACTGAAACCAAAGCCAAAATTCTTTTTCGAGGCAGGGGATGAGATCCGTGTAATAGATGGACCTTTTACGAATTTTAACGGAATGGTGGACGAGGTTAATCACGAAAAAGGTAAGATAAGAGTCCTGGTGACTATATTCGGCCGTTCAACGCCGGTAGAGTTGGAATTTGTTCAAGTTGCAAAGCTGTAAAGTTCAGACCTCGTTAATTTTTGTTGATTAAAGGTGGATTTTTTGGACAATATTCTCTGGTTCCATTTAGTAGTTACGGTTCAAGGGTTCAGAGGTTCAAAGGTTGCCAGACTCATGATGCTTGCTTGGTGAAATCAATGGCATAGAAAAAAATCTCAACGCGATTAACCCTGAACCTGGAACCGTGAACCGTTGAACCCAGGCCGACAAAGTGTCTAATTCGTTGTGAATAAAGGGCTTGGAGTCTATATAAAATATATTTTAATGAGGTCTGAAGTTAATAAAAATAATTATCTTAGGAGTAAAGAGTACAAATGGCAAAAAAAGTTATTGCGCAGATAAAATTACAGGTTGTCGCTGGTAAAGCTAATCCTTCTCCTCCAATCGGGCCTGCATTGGGGCAACAGGGAGTTAATATAATGGATTTTTGCAAGGCGTTTAATGCCAGGACAGCTAATGATGAGGGGATGATAATACCTGTTGTTATAACTGTCTATCAGGATAGAACGTTTACTTTTATTACCAAGACGCCGCCTGCAGCCGTACTATTAAAGAAAGCCGCAAAGATAGCGAAGGGAGCCGGCGATCCAAAGCGTGAAAGAGTAGGCAAGGTTACCAGGCAGCAGGTTGAGGAAATAGCCAAGCAAAAAATGGTTGATTTAAATGCTTATGATTTAAATGCTGCCTGTAAGATAGTTGAAGGAACAGCCAGAAGTATGGGAATAGAGATTGGTTAAATAGTGCCCGAACGAAAACTAGATAGTTTTTCCAAGTTCAAGGAAGGCGCAAATTTTAACCGCAGGAATACATGGAGTATTTTGAGGATTAAAATTTGGGCCTGACGCAGAAATTGGGAAAAATAGCAGTTTTCGTTCAGGTACTAAATAGAAAAGGAGTTCGTTATAAAATATGCCGAAGCGAGGTAAAAAATACTTAAAATCAAGAAAGCAAATAAATGCCGAGATAAGATACCATTATACCGAAGCCGTGAAAAGCTCTTTAGATTCATCGTATGCCAAATTTGATGAAACCGTTGATGTAGCTGTACGCCTTGGTGTTGATCCACGTCATGCGGATCAGATGATTCGCGGGACGGTAGTTTTACCAAACGGCCTTGGAAAGGAAGTCAAGGTTTTGGTATTTGCTAAAGGGGAGAAAGAAAAAGAAGCGCTTGATGCGGGTGCGGATTTTGTCGGCAATGATGATCTGATAGAGAAGATCAAAGGCGGATGGTTAGGCTTTGATAAAGCCGTTGCTACACTTGATATGATGGGCTCTGTAGGAAAGCTGGGGAAAATTCTTGGTCCAAGAGGGCTTATGCCTAATGCAAAAACAGGAACGGTTTCTTTTGATATTGCGAGAGCGGTTAATGAGCTCAAGGCCGGCAAAATAGACTTCAGAGTAGAAAAAGCAGGTATAGTTCATGTTCCTATGGGTAAGGTTTCATTTGGCGTAGATAAGATTGTTCAGAATTTTACTGCATTTTTAGAAACAATTTTACGCCTCAAGCCTGCTTCCAGTAAGGGTGCCTATATTAAGAGTATCGCCATGTCGACTACTATGGGCCCAGGAATTAAGATAGATACGGCAAGCTTAAAGGAATTAATAAAATAGTATTGTTTCCGAGAAAACTTGTCATAGTTCTACCGGCCAAAAAGCAAGGTGAGGGCATTGGTTGAATTTGTTTCCTGCCTAATCTCATGCAACAAATCAAATCAACCTGACTAATAATTAGCAAGATTGCTGTCAAAGACCGTAGGCGCACACTTTTGTGTTTAATCGGCATAGCCGGCCTACCGAGATGGTTTTGAGATAAAGTTGTTGCCTCCGGTTTTTTACAGATTAAGGAACGTGGACGAATTAACTTCCACAAGTAGGCGCATAGATTCAGGTCAGATTTGTTCGATCTCAGATCACAAAAGTTGATGGAATAGCGGGCTATTTTGATATTTTTGTGATCTGAGATCGGGCAAAGGTGGCCTGAATCTGTGATGCATAGTTGGGGAAGTTAATTCGTCCACGTTCCTAAGGAAGGGGGTGTAATAAATTCGTGCAAATAGATGAAAAGAAAAAAATTGTAGAAGATCTTCGTGAAATATTTTCAAAGTCCAAAGTTTTAATAGCTACTGATTACAAAGGACTTAATGTAACAGCTATTAATGAATTGCGCAGAAAGCTCAGGGAAGCTGATGTTGAATATAAGGTGGTCAAAAATTCGTTTCTTGTTAGAGCTTCGGAAGATACTGATGTATCGTTGATTGCTGAAAATTTTAAAGGCCCTATCGCAATTGCCATAAGTTATGATGATCCGGTTGCTCCTGCAAAAGTTTTGATGCAGTTTGCAAAGGATAATGCAAAACTTGAAATAAAGGCCGGTGTAATGGATGGCAAGGCGCTGGATCTAAGTGCAATCAAGGCTCTGTCGGAGCTTCCTTCTCAAGAAGTATTGCTGGGCAAGCTTCTTTCAGTATTAAATGGGGTTCCAACTTCTCTTGTTATAGCTCTTAGCGATATGCCTAAAAAGCTATTGAATGTTTTGAATGCACTAAAGGAACAGAAAGAGGCCGCATAAAGAAAATAGTACGGGCACGACGCGCCGTGCCCGTAGAGATAATTTTGAAAGAAAAACTGGAGGAAAGATAAATGTCAGATATTACCAAAGAAGATGTAATTGAGTTTATAGCAAATATGTCAGTGCTTGAGCTGTCTGAACTGGTTAAGGAAATGGAGGAAAAATTCGGTGTTTCTGCGGCCGCTCCTGTTGCAATGATGGCTGCCGCTTCTGCTGGTGAAGCCGGTGGCGCTCAAGCAGAGGAAAAGACAGAATATGATGTTATCCTTACAGCTTTTGGCGACAAGAAGATTCAGGTTATCAAAGAGGTCAGAGCAATTACCGGTCTCGGTCTCAAGGATGCCAAAGTTTTAGTGGATAATGCTCCAAAGCCCGTTAAAGAAGGAATAGCTAAAGAGGATGCTGAAAAGATAAAAACCCAGCTTGAGGAAGCTGGAGCCCAGGTCGAGTTAAAGTAATAAAAACGGATATAGACTTTCAGATAAATAATTTCACTGCGTTATCAGTCGTCGACGTATAACTAATACGCCTTCCTCCTTCTATCCTTGTGAAATTATTTATCTGAAAGTCTATAGTACTCGATCGTCGGCGCATTAGCGGTTCGTTGTGGTAAATAAAAAAGAGCGGTTTCTGCTCATTTATTACAACGGACCAAGGGCAAATAATAATTTAATAGTATAGGAATTTTCATTTTTTAGTCAATCTTATTAATAGGTTAGAACCTATCAGTCTGCAATAATAGCTCTTAGCCGGTAAACTTAACGGCTCAACAGCTTAACAGCTTAACAGCTCGCCCGAAGGGCGCTAATTTAATATTGGAGATAATATGTCGGAAAAGCCTTTGGCAACAAAGCGTATAAGGAAAAACTTCGGCAAGATAAGAAAAATCGTTGAAATACCAGATCTTATTGGGGTGCAACGAGAATCCTTTAATCGTTTTTTACAAATGGATATTTCTCCGGAAAAACGTAAGGATATCGGGCTTCAGGCGGTATACAAGTCTGTTTTTCCGATAAAAGATTTTACCGGAAGTGCTTCCCTTGAGTTTGTATCTTACAGATTCGGTGAGATTAAGCACAGCGTTGAGGAGTGTATACACAGAGGCATGACATATGAGATACCTGTACGTATCACGGTCAGGCTCGTAGTGTACGATTTAGATAAAGATACAGGAGTTTCCAATATTCGAGATATAAAGGAACAGGAAATTTACTTTGGAACTATTCCCATGATGACTGAAAAAGGTACCTTTATAATAAATGGGACAGAACGGGTTGTTGTTAGTCAGCTCCACCGCTCATCCGGGGTATTTTTCGATCACGACAAGGGAAAGTCGCATTCAAGCGGCAAGATTATATACACATCCAGAATCATTCCTGTGCGAGGCTCATGGATAGATTTGGAAATAGATCCTAAAGATATCGTTTATATCAGGATCGATAGAAGACGAAAGTTCCCTGTTACGATTCTTTTCAAGGCATTTGGATATACAACAGAAGACCTGCTGGAGTATTTCTATGAAACTGAAAAAATAGTTGTCAGCAGGAAACGTTTTTATAAGAGATTCAATGAGAATTTTCTTGTTGGACAGCGTGCAAGCAGGGATATTAAAGCTTCTAAACAAGGTGACGTTATTGTCAAAAAAGGGCGTATGTTTACTAAAGCCTCAATCCGCAGGCTGAAATCCGCCAACATGGAATTGATACCTCTAAATGTTGAAGATATTTCAGGTAAAGTATTTGCATATACAATAAACGATCCAAAGAGCGAAAAGCCTGTTGTAATGTCCAACGAAGTAGTTGATGAGGAGGCACTTTCAAAGTTAAGTGATGCGGGTATAACTGAATTTGACGTGCTTTTTATTGATGGTATATCCAGCAGTGATTCTATTCACAAGACACTTTTACTGGACAAGGTTGAAACAAAAGAAGCAGCACTCATTGAAATTTACAAAAGACTCAGGCCTGGGAATCCTGCTACACCTGAGGTCGCCCAGGATTTTGTTGATAACCTGTTTTTCAGGCCAACATATTATGACCTTTCTAAAGTGGGGCGTTTGAAAATTAACTTGCGACTTGGGATCGACGCTCCTATTGATTTAAATGTTCTCACAAAAGAGGATATACTTCTAACAGCAAAAACCCTTGTAAAACTTAAAGATACACAAGGAACTGTTGATGACATCGATCATCTCGGGAATAGAAGGGTGCGTGCTGTGGGTGAGCTCCTCGAGAATCAGTATCGAATTGGACTTGTTCGCATGGAGCGCTCCATTAAGGAGCGGATGAGCCTGCAGGAGGTTGATGCCCTTATGCCTCATGACTTGGTCAATCCAAAACCGGTTTCCGCTGTTGTTAAAGAATTTTTTGGCACCAGCCAGTTAAGCCAGTTTATGGACCAGGCCAATCCTCTTTCAGAAACAACACATAAACGACGACTCAGCGCCCTTGGACCGGGTGGACTTACCCGCGAAAGAGCGGGTTTTGAGGTTAGGGATGTTCATCCATCACATTACGGCCGTATATGTCCTATTGAAACTCCTGAAGGGCCCAATATCGGCCTTATTGTTTCACTCAGCACCTATGCGCGAGTTAATGAATTTGGATTTATTGAGACACCGTACAGCGTTATAAAGAACGCAACTATTACTGATGAGATCAGGTTTCTTAGTGCTTTTGAAGAGAGGGAGCATCCTATTGCTCAGGCTAATGCGCCTGTCGATAGTAAAGGAAAGTATATCAACCCCCTTGTAACATCACGGGTGGAGGGTGAGTTTATGATGGTTCAAAAGGAGGATATCGAACTTATGGATGTTTCTCCTAACCAGTTAGTGAGTGTTTCGGCTTCTCTTATACCATTTTTAGAAAATGATGACGCTAATAGAGCATTGATGGGATCAAATATGCAGCGCCAGGCGGTTCCTCTCCTGGTAAATGAGGCACCTCTCGTAGGTACGGGTATTGAGGGAGTAGTTGCAAAAGATTCAGGAGTTACAATAGTTGCAAAGAAGGATGGTTTAGTTGTTGATGTTGATGCTTTACGTATAGTGTTGCGGCATGATCCGGATGATATGATGGATGAAGGCAATGGCCGGCAAATTGAAAAGAATGTCACGATTTACAATCTTTCAAAATTTATACGTTCAAATCAAAACACATGCTTTAATCACCGTCCTATTGTGGTGAAAGGCCAGAAAGTTAAGGCCGGCGATATAATTGCGGACGGCCCTGCTACAGATAAAGGAGAACTTGCTGTCGGGAAGAATGTAACTGTGGCTTTTATGCCTTGGGGTGGTTATAATTTTGAGGATTCAATTCTTGTAAGCGAAAGGCTTGTCAGGGACGGGATATATACGTCCATTCACATTGAAGAATTTGAAGTGGTAGCGAGAGATACTAAGCTTGGGAAAGAAGATATCACACGGGATATACCTAACGTCGGAGAAGAAGCTTTAAAAAATCTGGATGAGAGTGGAATCATCAGGCTTGGCGCTGAAGTTGGCCCCGGGGACATACTGGTAGGGAAAATTACTCCAAAGGGTGAGACTCAGTTTTCTCCTGAAGAAAAGCTTCTGCGAGCCATTTTTGGAGAAAAAGCAGCAGATGTAAAAGATACTTCCTTGAGAGTACCGCCAGGTGTCGAAGGTATTGTAATAGATGCAAAAGTATTTTGCAGGCGGGGTGTTGAGAAGGATGATCGTGCACGTTTGATTGAAAATGAGGAGATGGCTGCTCTTAAAAAGGATAGGGATGATGAGCTTTTTATAATTGAAGATATTGTTCGTGAACAATTAGAGAAGTTGCTTGTCGGCAGGAAATGCAAATCACCCTTGAAAAAAGGCAAGAAAGTATTGATCGTAAGGGACAGCAAAATTGATTCAAATATCCTTGCCAAGATACCTGTGGCCCACCTTGAAGGACTTGTTCTGAGTGATTCCAGACTGACTGAAAAGGTACATGATGTCCTTGAACAATACAGGGAAGAACGTAAGCGTTGCAGAATAGTGTTTGAGCGGCAAATGAGTAGATACGAAAAGGGCGATGATCTTCTTCCGGGTGTAATTAAAATGGTTAAGGTTTATGTGGCCATGAAGCGTAAGCTTTCAGTTGGTGATAAAATGGCAGGTCGTCATGGTAATAAGGGCGTTGTTTCCAGGATTCTTCCGCAGGAAGATCTGCCGTATTTTGAAGATGGTACGACGGTTGATATGGTTCTTAATCCTTTGGGTGTGCCTTCGAGGATGAACGTAGGGCAAATTCTGGAAATTCATTTGGGTTGTGCTGCAAAAGGCCTTGGCGATCAGATTAACGCTTTGCTTGAAGATCAAAAGTATAAAGATCTGCGAGACAAGATGAAGCGGATATTCAATAATTCGTCAGTTAATGACATGCTCGATAAAATGGGTGATAAAGAGCTTTGTGATTTTGCAGATAATTATAGAGAAGGAGTTCACATGGCAACACCGGTTTTTGACGGGGCCAAGGAGGATGAAATTAAATCTCTTCTGTCTGAAGCAGGGCTTAGTGTGTCCGCACAGACTACGTTATATGACGGGCGTACAGGAAAGCCTTTTAAAGAAAAAATTACGATTGGTATAATGTATATGTTGAAGCTTCATCATCTTGTTGATGACAAGATACATGCTCGATCAATTGGCCCTTATTCACTTGTAACCCAGCAACCCCTCGGAGGAAAGGCCCAGTTTGGAGGTCAGCGTCTTGGGGAGATGGAAGTTTGGGCTATGGAGGCTTATGGAGCGGCTCATGCTCTGCAAGAGTTTATAACGGTAAAGTCGGATGATATGGCTGGAAGGACACGTATGTATGAAAAGATTGTAAAAGGTCAAAACGTGCTTGAACCGGGCATACCTGAGTCTTTCAAGGTTCTGACAAAAGAGTTGCAGAGTTTGGGCCTTGATATAACCCTTATGGAGAAGGATTAACGACCGAAAATTACGGAAGGGAGTAAAATGGAAACTCTATATGATTTCTTCGCCAAACCCATGGATCCAAGGCATTATAAAGGTGTAAAGATTGGATTGGCATCGCCTGAGCAGATTCTAAAGTGGTCGCATGGGGAGATTAAAAAGCCGGAGACAATCAACTATCGAACCTTCAAACCGGAACGCGATGGACTCTTTTGCGCCAAAATTTTTGGTCCGACAAAGGACTATGAGTGCAATTGTGGTAAGTACAAGCGCATGAAGCACAGGGGAGTTATTTGTGAAAAATGCGGAGTTGAGGTTATTCAGTCAAAGGTCAGAAGGGAAAGGATGGCGCATATACAGCTCGCTACACCTTGTGCCCATATATGGTTTTTGAAAAGCCTTCCAAGCAAGCTTGGCAACTTGCTTGATATGACTCTGAAAAATATTGAAAAAGTATTATATTTTGACAGTTATATTGTAATTGATCCCAAGGATACCGGTCTTAGCCGAGGTCAGCTTCTATCGGATGATAAATATTACGAGGCGCGTGAAGTATATGGTGAAAAGTTTGAAGCTGGGATAGGAGCCGAAGCAGTTAAGAAATTACTTGAGAGCATTGATCTTGATATTTTATACAAAGAACTTAAAGAGGATATTAGTTCAACAGGCTCGGTTGCAAAGCGCCAAAAACTATCTAAACGACTAAAGATAGTAGATGCTTTCAGGCGTAGCGGATTAAATCCGGTTTGGATGATTATGGATGTTATTCCTGTTCTTCCCCCTGATTTACGCCCACTGGTCCCTCTGGAAGGCGGCAGGTTTGCCACATCCGATCTAAACGATCTGTATCGCAGAGTAATTAACCGTAATAACCGGTTAAAACGTCTTATCGACTTAAATGCACCTGATATCATTGTTCGTAATGAGAAAAGAATGTTGCAGGAATCAGTTGACGTTCTTTTTGATAACGGCCGGCATGGCAGAGTTATTACCGGAACCAACAAGAGACCTTTAAAATCATTAAGTGATACGTTGAAGGGCAAGCAGGGACGTTTTCGCCAAAATCTCCTTGGTAAAAGAGTGGATTATTCCGGTCGTACTGTTATTACCGTTGGACCGGATCTCAGACTCCACCAGTGTGGTTTGCCAAAGAAAATGGCTTTGGAATTGTTCAAGCCTTTTGTTTATTATCGCCTTGAGCAGAAAGGGCTTGTTTCTACTGTAAAAAGCGCCAAGAAGATGGTGGAAAAAGGAACCCCGGATGTCTGGGATGCGCTGGATGAAGTGGTAAAAGAGTATCCGGTAATGTTAAACCGTGCTCCTACACTCCATCGTCTCGGTATTCAGGCATTCGAGCCTATTCTTATTGAAGGCAAGGCCATACAGCTTCATCCTCTTGTTTGTACGGCATTTAATGCTGACTTTGATGGTGACCAAATGGCTGTACATATTCCCCTTTCTGTCGAAGCCCAGATAGAGTGCAGAATATTAATGCTTTCAAGCAACAATATCCTTTCCCCTGCAAATGGGAGTCCGATTATTGTACCCAGCCAGGATATAGTCCTTGGTATATATTACATGTCAAGAGAGGTTGAAGAAGCCAGAGGAGAAGGAAAGAAATTTGCCGGCCCGGAAGAAGTCCGCTCCGCATACGATGCAGGTGCCGTTGATCTCCATGCTAAAATTACTGTTCGTATTAATAAAAAAAGATTTGACACGACCGTTGGACGTACTCTGCTTTGGGAAATCCTTCCTAAGGATAACATCATGTTAATGCGCCAGCTCATGGTTCCTTCAGAAGAAGAGGCAAAAGCCGTTTATAAGAAGCTGCAAAAAGGGGCAAACTTTGTTGACATGGTACATCAATATTCACAGAGTCTCGACAAAAAGAACGAAGGTGTTCTTGGTTTACTCAGAAAGGATGGGTTCAAGAGGATATATCAGGCAAAAGATGAAGATGTTAATGCAGTATTTTCTCTTAAGCAGGGGGAGATCAGCAATATAATTTATTCTGATAAAGCATATCATATTTTTGAAATTATAGAAAAGCAGCCCGAGATACCTTTTGATTCGGTCAACAAAGTAATGGATAAAAAAGCTCTACGTAAATTTGTTGATTATGCTTACAGGAATCTGGGGCCAAAAGCTACTGTCATACTTTCCGACAGATTAAAGGATATCGGCTACAAATATTCAACAGAAGGAGGCTTATCTATTTCAATTGATGCCATGATAATTCCTTCTGCAAAATGGGAAATTCTGAAGAGGGCTGAAAAACAGGTTGCTGAGATAAGCAGACAATATACCGAGGGCCTTATTACTCAAGGTGAAAAATATAATAAAGTCGTTGATATATGGGCAAAAGCAACTGACGATGTTGCTGATGAGATGATGGAATCCATGAAAATGATTCCAGTAGTTAATAAAGAAGGCAAACCTGTTCTTGGCAAAAACAAAAAGCCTGTTTTAAGAGAAAGTTTTAATCCAATTTATATGATGGCGGATTCAGGCGCCAGGGGCAGCAAAGACCAGATGCGTCAGCTTGCGGGTATGCGTGGTCTTATGGCAAAGCCATCAGGAGAAATTATAGAAACTCCAATAACTGCTAATTTCAGAGAGGGCCTTTCAGTACTTCAATATTTTGTTTCGACCCATGGTGCGAGAAAAGGCCTTGCTGATACTGCATTAAAGACAGCGAACTCAGGATATCTCACCCGGCGACTTGCTGATGTGGCTCAGGACTGTGTGATCATGGGAATGGACTGTGGAACAATGATGGGCGTTGAGGTTGAATCTCTTGTGGAAGGCGGAGAGATTATCCAGCGTTTGGGAGAGCGTATTTTAGGACGTGTTGCATCGGAAGACATACTTGATCCCTTTACGGATGAAGTGCTTATAAAAGCTGGAGGAGATATAGATGAGGCGGCTGTACAAAAGATTGAAGAAGCAGGTGTGACTATCGCCAAAATCAGATCCGTTCTTACATGCAAGACAAAACATGGTGTTTGTGCCAAGTGCTATGGCCGCGATCTTTCACATGGCGCAATGGTTGAAATAGGCCAGGCTGTCGGCATTTTAGCAGCTCAATCTATTGGTGAACCTGGAACTCAGCTTACAATGCGTACATTTCATATTGGTGGAACAGCAAGCCGGAGGGTTGAACAGGCTGATATCAGAGCTCGAGTAGTTGGGACTGTAAGTTTTATTGATCTGAATATAGTAGAAAGTGCTGATAAAGAATTTGTTGTTATGAGCCGGCGTGGCGGTGAATTAGCCATTATTGGTGAAGCCGGACGAGAGAGAGAACGCTTTCCCGTTATCTATGGCGCTCACATTGAAGTTAAAGACGGTCAAAAGGTTAAAGCCGGAGATCTTTTAGCGACGTGGGATCCATTTACGACACCAATTATCACAGAGGTTGATGGAATTGTAAAATTCGGAGATATCATATCCGGCAAAACCATGCAGGAGAAAGTTGATTCCGCAACCGGAAAGTCAAGTCGTACTATAATTGAATCAAAGAGTATTGATGAACGTCCAAGAATTTCTATAAAAGACAAACATGGAAAAACAGTTAAACTTTCAGGCTCAAAGGGGCTGGCGCGATACATGCTGCCATTGGGAGCTATCCTGCTTGTTGAAGAAGGTGATCAGGTCCATGCCGGCAGCGTTATTACAAAACTTCCGCGTGCAACTACCAAAACCAAGGATATTACAGGCGGTCTTCCAAGGGTTGCTGAGCTTTTTGAGGTTCGCAAGCCAAAAGAAATAGCTGTGTTGAGTGAAATCGATGGATATGTTTCAATTTCCAAGGCAACAAAAAAAGGTAAGCAGAAAATAACAGTTACTCCTGTTGATGTTGGTGAAAAGAAGGAATATCTGATTCCACAGGGCAAGCATATAAATGTTTATGAAGGAGATTATGTAAGGGCAGGCGAATCTATGATTGGTGGTTCAGCGATACCTCAGGATATATTGAATATCAAGGGAGATATTGCATTAGCTCGCTATATAGTTGATGAAGTTCAGGAAGTATACCGTTTGCAAGGCGTGAGGATAAATGACAAGCATATTGAGGTAATCGTAAGGCAGATGATGAGGCGTGTTAAGATCCTTGAAACCGGTGACACTGAATTTATTCATGATGAGCAGGTAGATAAAGTAAGATTTGAGGATGCTAACAAAGAGGTGATCAAGAAAGGTGGAAAACCTGCTGTGGCTGAACCGCTTATTTTGGGAATTACCAAGGCTTCTCTCAGTACCGAAAGTTTTATCTCTGCCGCTTCGTTTCAAGAAACAACGAAAGTTCTTACAGATGCGAGTATTGCAGGGAAAGAAGATTCTCTTATGGGGCTTAAAGAAAATGTTATTATGGGCAGACTTGTTCCCGCAGGTACAGGGTTGCCTTTATACAGTGATGCCGAAGTTGTCCCGCTCTAAATTTTTTGCATAAAAAGCTTGACAATATTGTTCTATACGGATAATTAAAATCTTTTTGTCAACATGTGAAATGAGTTCGCAGATACTATATTATATAGACTTTCAGATAATTAATTTCACAAGGCCAGAAGGAGGAAGGCGTATTAGTTATACGTCGACGACTGATAACACAGTGAAATTAATTATCTGAAAGTCTATAGAGGTTTTTAAAGGGAGAATATGCCAACCATTAACCAGTTAGTTAGAAAAGGCAGGAAGCGAATTAAAAAGAAGACCAATACACCGGCTCTAAAGGGAGCTCCACAAAAGAGGGGGGTGTGTACACGCGTATATACTTCAACACCCAAAAAGCCTAATTCCGCTTTGCGTAAAGTTGCAAGGGTCAGGCTGACTACCGGGGCAGAGGTTACAGCTTATATCCCCGGCATTGGGCATAATCTTCAGGAACATTCGGTAGTTTTGGTTCGTGGAGGTCGTGTAAAGGATTTGCCAGGTGTAAGGTATCATATTGTAAGGGGTATTCTTGATACGCTGGGGGTCGAGGACCGTAAGCAGGGAAGATCAAAATACGGTGCAAAGAAGCCTAAATAGTTTAATAGTATAGGAATTTCCATTTTTCATAGTAGGGGCGAATCTTGTATTCGCCCTGATCAGGGCGAATACAAGATTCGCCCCTACGAATTGAATAGGATAGTGAAGATATGCCAAGAAGAAGAGAAGTGCCTGAGAGAATCACTCTACCTGATTCCAAGTATAGCAATAAGCTCATATCAAAATTCATAAAATCTATGATTCGCGATGGAAAGAAGAGCATAGCTGAGAGAATGTTGTACGATGCATTTGATATCATTGAAAAAAAGACAAATGAATCTCCAGTCAAGATTTTTGAAAAGGCAATTGATAATGTCAGGCCGTTAATTGAAGTTAAGTCGCGACGTGTAGGTGGCTCAACTTATCAGGTTCCTACAGAAATCAGACCATCCCGTCGAACGGCTTTAGGTATTAGATGGATTATAGGTTTTGCACGCAAAAGAGCTGAAAAGAGTATGGATAGAAAATTGGCCGGAGAGTTATTAGATGCCGCTAATAACAGAGGAGCTTCCGCCAAGAAAAGGGAAGATACGCATAAAATGGCTGATGCAAACAAAGCATTCGCACATTATCGCTGGTAACCCTGATTGAGCGAAAGCCGATGATACCCCATCTCTTGCGTTGTCAAGGGTTCGCAGTAGAGCTTACTACGGCTTCACCCTTTCCGCCTTGGATCTT
>Ga0255429_1154_pt1 | contig 14731 bp, 9 predicted proteins | sample ANMaggSeSYBR02H9_FD_182636 | JGI IMG/M metagenome (GOLD analysis project Ga0255429, IMG submission 182636) | Sediment cell enrichment communities from methane seep in Santa Monica Basin, California, United Staets - ANME aggregate JGI... | ecosystem: Environmental > Aquatic > Marine > Cold seeps >... | reverse complement strand
TGTATAATTAAATTCATATTTAATCCTGAAATTCAAAGATAGGTGGCAAACTATGAGATTAGCAAAGGAAACTATTTGGTTCACAACAAAAACTCTATCATTCGCGGTATTGGTTCTGCTTATATTATTTACCGTTGTAACAATTACTGGCAGTGCCCTGCCTGATAATGAGGGTTCAGGACAATTAGACTCAGAGTCTACAGTCGAGTATGTGTTAGATGCAGGCCATCATCACCTGGGCGATGGAATAAAACCAGAATTGATGCCTGTCGATGCAGAAGGTACGGTTTACACGAAAATATTTGTTCTGGACAGGATCGATGGTGACACCGCCCGAATTACGCTGACCACAAAAAGTGTTGTTCCCACCGATAATGCCGGTATTGGACTGTTCTATGATCATGTATATGTGAATGGAAATAAAGTGGGAAAACTAAATGATTATATCGAAGCAAAAGAACAGGATAATATACCCAGAAGTGTGACCATCTATTTTAGCACAAAACTGCTATATTCTGGTGAAAATACCATCACCATTTCATCCGGATGCAATGCTGATCGCTCCGATTATGATGACTTTGAATTCTTTGATCTAAGGTTGGAAATCATCACTGAAAGTAAATATCAGTATAGTGAGAATGTACAACCTCCATTAAGGAGTATCTGGTCATATTCCATCGGGGGATATAGAAACACACCCCTGCCGGTGGTATCGGAATCAGGCGAAGTAATATTTTACACATCATCTCAAGTGGACCCAGACACACCATGGGGTAAGCAAACGATCAATGCCATAGATGCACGAAATGGCCAGTTAGTCTGGAGTCATGAAACCGGTGGATCATTTGAACTCCATAATTATGTGGCATATGCTGACGGTCTGGTGTTTGCATCGGATTTTAGGAATATATATGCTTTCGGGGACAATGCATTAGAATGGAAATTCAACCTCAAACCATATCAGGGTGAATATATCTCAGCACCCGAAGTGCGTCCCATAGTGTATAACAACACCGTTTACACCACTATATACAATGCCGGAAAGGTTCTTGCCATAGATGCCAAAACTGGTGCACTGAAGTGGATTTATTCATTCGGTCCCGAGCAAGAACCTCTGGATAAAGAATACAGGATCAGTTATGATTCAACCATTCCGGCTGCAAGTAAGGGTATTGTCGTACTAATTGAACAGGTAGAATACAGGGAAAATATCATGCCTGTTGCTATTGAACCGGGGATGGAAGATCCAAATGAACTTACTGTAGAGTACATAGAATACAATGGAGAAGATATTCCTATTGAACCCGAGACGGAAAGTCCAAATGTACCCACACCAGACATAAGGATTTTTACCCAGGTATTTGCTCTCAATGCATCAAACGGTGAGGAGATCTGGAACTATTCTATAAATGGCGTTTCCAGCTTATATGGAAAAACCCCTTTCATTGACAATGACCTGGTGTATTTTGGACTTGAAGATAAAATTGTTGCACGAACCCTTGGCACAGGCAGAACCATCTGGAATGCAGATGTTTCATGGCCGCATATCTATGCTGTTGGTGACGGGAAAGTGTTTGCATCTGCAGGATCCGATGTGGTAGCCCTGGATGCGTATGACGGTTCTTTAGTCTGGAAAAGTCAGGGCAGTTCAGGACCACTGTCTGTTTACGGCGGCTTGGTCTATGTGGGGATATTTGGAAATGAAAACCTGCTTGTGTTAGATGGGAATACAGGTGAACAGGTGTGGAAGGGAGGCAAGACATTCGGGCAGGAGGTATCCCAACCTGTGCTCTCCCACGGCAAATTGTACATGAGTGCTTCTGATAGCAGGTTATACGCTTTTGAGCATGGTGATCCGGGTAATCAGGATATCTATGCTTCATTGGTTGGCTATCTTCCATTGTTTGCGATTGCCGCCATGCTTGTATTACTGATAGTGTTTATGCGAAAAATAGAGAATAAATCCCTGGCTTTGGGTTCATGGTTGCTGGCTCTGGCAGTGGTGCTATTCTTATCAAATATAATAATGCTTGAGTATATCCCTGAAGCCGGATGGGGTATGGGATTGTTGTTGTTTATGACTCTGCCTGTAATTTTTGTTGCCGGCATTTTGCTGCTTGCTTATGGGATGTGGCAAAAAAGGAAGATGAAAAGATCAGATAATAACTAAGAGGAATACAAATATGAACCAAAAAATAATGAGCATATTCCTAATAGGATCTTTCTTGTTGGCTTTTGGAGCAACCAGCGGCTGTATTAAAAATCCAAATAGTGCTTCTTACAGGTCTGATTCCCTGAATTTGGGAATCATCAATAAGAGAAGATATCCTGGTATTTTAGGGTGAAAGAAAATGAATCCATTACTTAAAATTGCTGTTCTTGTTACGGTTTTATCATTTGTCATTAGCGTGGGTGCATTTATTATTCCCCTTATGCTGGACCCTTTTGAAAATCAGCATGTGGATGCGAGTGAAGTCACTGAACTGGAGGACGGCTTTTTGCTGGAATATGAACTGCCAAACTCTTCATCTGAGTTTTCAGGTGCCAGACTATTTGTATATTCCTACAACAAAACCGTCAACGCTTATTACCTTCATGATGGTGTACAGGAACCACTGACCACTGGTGAGCCGTATGAGATAAGGATTCTATCGGGAAATCAGAGTGATCATGAAGATATCGGGACTGCCTGGTGCTATCTCTTTGATGCAACGGATGCTGTTGTGGATTCGTACGATGGGGGAAGAATTACTTTAATGGTGGAAATGAATAAAAGTGCACTTCTTCAGCCATATACAGAGACACAAACAGATGGGGAATCGTATCCTGATATGTCATTTACATACTGGAAGTCCTCAACATCTCTGTATACAAGTCTTGTAAGTCTTTCCATGTCGCTGTTTATCCTGTCTGCCATTATGACTCTGGTCCTGGCTGTTTTGATGCGTAAATACCCGGATAGTCAAAAGTGAAATAGAAAATGGATAAAGGGGGCACAAGGGTGGACTATATGTGTGGTGGATGGTAATGTGTGTATGCCAATTTGTCGATTTATCGAAATATTTAAGTAATAGTATTATATATTCAATTATTAAATTGAGTGATTCTTATCAAATAAGGAATACAGAAAACATCAGGTCAGATATCAAAAAGGCTGAGTCATATATCAAGGTAGAAGGGGAATATTATATATTCCGTGTCGGTCTTGTGGGTTGAGATATTACTTGCATATGCCGGGATTTCAGGAGGTATTTAATGCGCAGTATATTGATATTGTCAGTTCTGTTAACAGCCCTGGTACTTGCAGGTACCGTATGTGCGGCTGCAGCACCGCCCCAAGAGGTATGGAATAAGACCTACGGAGGAGCCGGAGATGAATGGGCTTATTTAGTCTTGCAAACCGCTGATGGTGGTTATTTCATCGCAGGAAGTACCATAATTTGCAACGAATGCCCCACAGATGTATGGTTTGTGAAAACCGATTCAAACGGAAATGAAGAGTGGAACGGGACATTTGGAAAAACCCGCACTGATTGGGTAGATCATATTATTCAGACATCTGATGGGAGTTATATAGTAGCTGGAACAGCCCAATCCTGGCTATATGGAATTGAAAAATCTGAGTTCTGGGTGATAAAAATTGATAGTAATGGAGATGAACAGTGGAACAGGACCTATGGAGAAGGTGTAATCGAATGGGAAAAATTTGTCAGCCAGACCTCGGATGGCGGTTATTTGCTTGGAATATCTACCAGTCCATGTGACGATTGTCCTGATAACATCTTGCTGGCAAAAATAAATCCTGATGGTGTAGAGCAATGGAGCAGGACAATTGGAGGATATGAGGACGACAGGCTGATGTATACAGACCAGACATCTGATGGCGGTTTTATTATTGTAAGAATCAATGGAACACTTCCTGATTACGATAAATGGATAGAAAAAATTGATGCCAACGGCACAATACAATGGAGTAAGTTTCTTGGAGAAGGTTCTGTTTCTCAGGTACAAAGGACCTCGGACGGCGGTTACATCATTGCAGCAAGAAGTACATATTACACGAGGCATTCAGATCTGATGTTGATAAGGACTGATTCTGAAGGAAATAAACAATGGAACAAGACCTTTAGTGGAACTTTGAGCTGGGGAGTAAATTCCATCCGGGAGACGTGGGATGGCGGGTTTATCATGGGCGGTGCTACTTATTCTTTCGGTGTTGACCACTCTGATTTCTGGGTTATGAAGATCGATCCCAGAGGGGAAGAGCAGTGGAAATGGACTCTTATTGGAATACACCACAAATGGATAGACTCTGTCCACCAGACAAATGATGGCGGGTTTATTGCCGGCGGAAGAATATTTGGTACTACGTACGCTCTTATGAAATTTGATCCGGACGGGAACCTGCAGTGGAACAAAGAATATGGAGATATAGAATATTTTCAACTAACTTCTGATGGAGGATATATTCTTGCAGGAGATAAAGAGGATGATTTCTGGCTGATTAAAATGAGAGAAGAAGCAGTTCTTGCTGCTTTATTTTCATATAATCCCCAATATCCTGGTGTAGCTCAAACTATTGTATTTGATGCCACTCCAAGCTTTTACAAGGGCGGGAACATCACCATTTACCAGTGGGATTTCGGAGACAGGAACATAACAACCACTACTGAAGGGACAATTACTCATTCCTATACATTAGATGGAAATTATACTGTGAATTTAACAGTATACGGAAATGATAACCTGGTAAACTCCAATACCAGGGAAGTAATAGTCCAAAAGACAGCACCTCCCGACGTGGAATGGATGCAGACCTTTGGTAGTAATGGATATGGAAGTACTGCTTATTGTGTGAGGCAGACTTTGGATGGCGGTTATATTGTTGCCGGAAATACCATATATTCTGGTGCCGGAGAAGTTAATCTCTGGCTGTTGAAAACTAATCCGGATGGAACTGAACAGTGGAACAGGACCTATGGAGGGACCGGCTCTGATAGCGGATATTCTATCCAGCAGACTTCTGATGGCGGCTATATCACTGCAGGAGAGACAAGATCATACGGTGCTGGAATGTCTGATTTCTGGATTGTTAAAATAAATCCAGATGGAGATGAGCAGTGGAATAAGACCTTTGGCGGAACTGACAATGAAGGTGCAAATTTTGTGCAGCAGACTCGGGACGGTGGCTATATAATTAGCGGAGAGAAAGTAAATAATTCAGGAAATTCTTTTTACTGGTTGGTAAAAACCGACACAAATGGAAATGAGGAGTGGAACAGGACCTTTGGGAATGACCGAGTTGACTGGGTTGACGACATGGAGCAGACTTCAGATGGCGGTTATATTTTGGTAGGAACAACCCATGATTACAGTGCTGGCAGGCGAGATATCTGGCTGATTAAAACCGATTCCAGTGGAAACGAACAATGGAACAGGACCATTGGAGGAATAGGGAGGATTCTCGTAAATTCTGTAATGGAAACTTCTGATGGCAGCTTCATTATTGCAGGTGAGACAGGCTCACGTTATGGTGATAATCCGATTGGTATTACGCTGGTAAAAGCCGATGCAAATGGATACAAAGAATGGAACAGGACCTTCACAGGAATTGATTACTATACACCTAACTCCATTGTCCAGACCTCGGACGGGGGCTACATCGTAGCAGGAATTAAAGAAACACGGGAGGATGATGCCTATTACGGAGATGTTTCTGATGCATGGCTGGTAAAAACCGATTCAAACGGAAATATTCAATGGTACAACGGCCTGGGGGGGACTGGCAGGGATAAGGCGGAGTTCATCCAGCAGACCTCTGATGGCGGCTATATCTTTGCAGGAAGTTCCAGTTCTTACAACAGAGGCAACATTGAATTCTGGCTGGTAAAACTTGAAAGTGACCAAATCGAACAGGATGAAGTTTCAACACAGTCAGGGGCAATACCTGAAAAACCCATACCAGGGTTCGGACTTTGGGCAGCGGTTGTGTCTGTGGTTATTGTGTTATTCCGAAAGAGGAAAGATGGGACATAGATTTCAAATGAATAGCCATGATGGAAAGGTAACATGGAAAGTGACGATTCCGGTTTCATTAATGTGTATCATATCTTTAGTCACATTTATCACACCGGTACATGCAGCAGTTGGGGATCTGATACTGGATTCTGAAATATTACTCCATACACCCGTTTTGCATGATGCAAAAAAAGATACAGGAAGCACCACATTACTAGAAGATGGATATTCATTATCACTCGATAAGGTATGGTGGGGCGGACAAATAGGTGTTGCAGATTTTTCCATATTTGAGAATGGAGAAGTAGTAAAAAGGTTAAGCGCAAATGAAGAGGATTACTTTTATTATAACAAAACCATTGATGGTAAGGAGTATACGATTATTGAGTCAAAAGTCGATGTAATACTTTGGGGTAATTATCATTTTGTTAAGCTCAGACCGGTCCGTCAATATTCTGACGGCTCGGTTATCAGTGAGCCGGATTTTATCACTGCCAGTTTAAATCCATATACAAATGAAACTCCTCCTGAAGAATGGAACGTGACATTTGGGGAGTTATATGACGACAATGGGCACTCTGTTGTACAGACCCGAGATGGTGGCTACATACTTGGAGGTGTGGTATGTTCAAACAATAACCAGGGCAGTGTCAGGTTAGTGAAAACAGATTCCTCTGGAAACATAACATGGCATACGACCATGGATACATTAAGCGATGGCCATGACTATGTTATGTCTGTTACGCAGACCATGGATGAAGGATATATCCTTACCGGCTTCTCGAATTGGAGATATGTATGGCTCATCAAGACCGATAAAAATGGCAGTGAGCAGGGGAAGGAAAGATTCGCGGTACCTGATGCAGACAGGGAGTGTTCTATCTGGCAGGCTGATGATGGGGGCTATATGCTTCTAGACGGGACCAAACAGGGTCTTACAAGCAGTACTGATGCATGGATAATCAAGACCTATGCAAACGGCAAACAAGAGTGGAACAAGAAATTCAAGTCTGATTGTTTTGAGATAGTGTCTTCTATTAAGCAGACCCATGATGGTGGTTATCTGCTTGCAGGCAGCAAAGGCTCGTATAGGGAAAGGAAAGGATATAATGCATGTCTGGTCAAAACCGATGCAAATGGCATTGAGCAGTGGAACAGGATGTTCGAGCCGGATTTAATTACCAGTATTTCTTCAATCTGCCCGGCCCTCGACGGCGGATATGTTCTGGCGGGTAAGATCGACACAGCCAAGAATCCTGAATTCAAGAGACAGATCCTTTACGAAAATGATGATGCCTGGCTCTTTAAAATAGATGCCGACGGCAACCTGGAGTGGAGCAAGACATTTGGGGGATTGAAGAATGATGAGGCCAGTTTTGTCCGGCAGACATCGGATGGAGGCTACATAATTGCAGGTACTACAGAATCATACGGAGCAGGCGGCAGTGATCTCTGGCTGGTAAAGGTTGGAGGCATGGAAGTTGACTTCGTGCAGCCAAGTGTTTCTGCAAATAATACCATTATAGGGGAAGTCCGGGAAACACCTGGAAAATTTATTTCCGGATTTGAATTTTTGGCAGCGATTGTATCTGTGGTTATTGTATTATTCCAAAAGAGGAGAACATCAGGTGGGAGGTAGATCTCAAATGAACAATTACGATGGAAAGGTAACATGGAAAGTAACAATTCCGATTTCATTGATGTGTATCTTATATTTAGTCACATTTATCATCCCGGCACATGCAGCAGCAGAGGATCTGATACTGGATACTGATATCTACCTCCACTATCCCCATTTTTGTAATGCAGAGAATTTTTCGGAAAGCTCCACATTGCTAAAAGAAGGATATTCAATATCTCTGGATGGGATGAGGTGGGTTAAAGCCAGCCAGGGCAAGGAAATATGTGTTACAAATTATTCCATAGTTAAAAACGGAGACGTTGTAAAAAGGATAAGAGTGATTGGGAATGATTATTTCTGTTATAACAAAACCATAGACAGTAAGGAATACATAATAATCGAGGCAAGCGTCGATTCAATATTTGTTGGTACAGGAACAGATATTGTCAAGCTTGAACCTTTTCGTCAATATTCCGACGGTTCGGTTATAGTAGAACCGGATTTTATCACTGCCAGTTTGAACCCATGTACAAATGAAACTCCTCCTGAAGAGTGGAACCGGACATTTGGAGGAGTGTATGATGACTTTGGGCGCTATGGACAGTCTGTCCAGCAGACCCATGATGGAGGATATATTATCGTCGGATCGATAAGGTCGTACACACCAGGCATGGGTTCTAAGTCTTATTATGCCCATCTCATAAAGACAGATACAAACGGGAATGAACAGTGGAACAGGACTTTCGAAGATATTGGTCTTAAAAATGCTTATTCTGTCCAGCAGACCTCTGATGGTGGCTATATACTTACAAGTGCTGTAGATTCATACCGCACCTGGCGTGGGGAAACCAATCCCGTGTTGGTGAAAACAGATTCCAATGGAAGTATAGAATGGCACAAGACCATTGGAGCAAAAGGCAATAACTATATTATGTCTGTCCGACAGACCCATGATGGCGGATATATCCTTACTGGCTCTCATTCGGCATGGCTCATCAAGACCGATGAAAATGGTAGTGAGCAGTGGAATGAAACATTCGCGGTACCTAAACCTTACAATGCCTGCTCTGTTTGGCAGAACCCGGATGGCGGCTATATACTTACAAGCGGGACCGACCTGTATGGTGCAGGCAGTACTGATGCATGGGTCATCAAGACCGATGTAAACGGTAAACAAGAGTGGAACAGGACATTCGGGTCGGATTTTTTTGATACGGTGTATTCTATTGAGCAGACCCTTGATGGTGGTTATCTACTTGCAGGCAGCAAAGGCTCGTCTGAGACTGGCTATTGTGCATGTCTGGTCAAAACCGATGCAAATGGCAGTGAGCAATGGAACAGGACGATCGGGCCAGGCTTAATTGCCAGGATTTCTTCAATCTGGGAAAGCCTGGATGGCGGATATGTTCTGGCAGGTAAGATCGACACAGCTAAGAATTCTGAATTAAAGGGACAGATCCTTTACGATGATGATGCCTGGCTCTTCAAAACAGATGCCAACGGCAACCTGGAGTGGAGCACGACATTTGGGGGACTGAAGAATGATGAGGCCGGGTTTGTCGAGCAGACATCGGATGGTGGATACATAATTGCAGGAATTACAGAATCATACGGAGCAGGCGGCAGTGATCTCTGGCTGGTAAAGGTTGCAGGCATGGAGGTCGATACTGCACAATCAGAGGTTCAAACATCTGATATTAATCGCACAGATGACATCCCATCACCACCTGGCAAATCTATACCCGGTTTTGAATTTGTAGGGGCAGTATTTTCAGTGTTAATAACACTTTTTTCAAAAATCAGATTGTGTAAGGGTGGTGGATAAAATGGCACTAAAGGAATTAATATTAATCTTAGCAGTCATGCTGACAGTCCTGGTACTTACAGGCACAGGATATGCAATGGCTTCTCCACCTGCTGAGGAATGGAACCGGACCTATGAAATAAGCGGCATAACCAGTGTTGAGAGTTTACAGCAAACAGCAGACTCCGGTTACATAATTGCCGGAAATACGAGACCAGATACCAGGAGGAACTCTGATATCAATTTGTTAAAGATCGGTCCAACAGGATCAGAGCAATGGAATAGAACATTTGGAGGGACATTCAGTGATGTCCGTGTCAAATCTGTCCTGCAGACCTCCGATGGTGGTTATTTAATTGCAGGAAGCACTAGTGCCTGCAGGGATAACTGTACCGATGATGTCTGGCTGATAAAGGTGAATCTGCAGGGGCAGGAACAGTGGAACCTGACCCTGGGAGGAACCGGTGATGAGGAAGTGGCGTTTGTCCGGCAGACCACTGATGGAGGTTATGTTCTCATAGGAAATACAAATTCGTACAGTGCAGGTTCCTTAGATATCTGGTTTGTGAAAGTCGACTCGAACGGGAATATGCAATTGAATAACACCTTCGGAGGAATCGGACGGGAAAAAACATACTCAGTCAGCCAGGTAGCAGGCGGCTATATCATTGCAGGATATACAGAATCATACGGTGCCGGAGACTATGACTTCTGGCTGGTAAAAACCGACAAAAAGGGAAAAGAACAATGGAATAACACCTTTGGAAGAAATCGAAATGATTGGATCGAATCCATACAACAGACTCGTGATGGCGGCTATATACTTGCAGGAGTGACATTATCGTTCTGGTCAGGTGTCAACCACAGTGAATTTTTGATGGTGAAAACAGATTCAAACGGAAATGAGCAATGGTACAGGACTTTTGGAGGAGTAGGTGCTGAATTTGATCCCTCTGTCGGGCTAAGTCCAGACGGTGGTTATATTCTCGGTGGAGGGACGTTTTCATTTGATGATGCTGATTACTGGCTCATAAAAACCGATGCAGACGGAAATATACAATGGGACCGGACATTTAAGGGCCGACTTGACTCTTTTCTACAGACACCTGATGGCGGATACATCATTAAGGGTGATTTATATAATCCTTCCATAATAAAAATCGATTCAGATGGAACCGAGCAGTGGGACATAAGAATGAAATGTAATGAATTAAACTTTGTTTTGCTGACAAGTGATGGCGGTTACATACTTGCAGGGATTGATAACTCAAAACTCCTGTTTGTAAAGTTAATGGCAGAAGTATCCGTACTCACAGCAAAATTCACATACGACCCTGGAAATCCCGTTGCAAACGAGTCCATAACTTTTGATGCATCTGCGAGCCATAACCCGTATGGGAACATAACCTATTACCAGTGGGATATGGGGGATGGGAGTTACGTGAACACAACTCAAAGGACAGTTACGCATTCCTATGATGAGGGTGGCAATTACAGTGTGGTTTTAACAGTGACAGATGATGAAGGCGAGATGGATTCAATCACCTGGGAAATCACAATCCAACAATCGGCACCTCTTGATGAGAGATGGGATCAGACCTTTGGGGGGGCCGGTGATGATGGGGTACACTCGTTGGAAAATACATCTGGAGATGGGGATGTACTAACTGATGGAGAACCGGTGAGAACTCCGGATATTCCGGGTTTTGGTGCAGCAGTGGCGGTTATGGGCTTGCTGGTGTGGGTGGGTTTGGTTGGGAGGCGTCTGCAGTGATGCGATTGTTGTTGTTTATGACCATACCTGTAATTATTGTAACCGGCTTGTTGTTACTTGTTTATGGAGTTTTGCAAAATATAAAGGCGGAATGACTGGATTAATTGTTAAGAGGAATACAAATATGAACCAAAAAATAATGAGCATATTCATAATAGGATCGTTCCTGTTGGCTTTTGGAGCAACCAGCGGCTGTATTGAAATTCCATATGGTGCTTCTTACAGCTGTGATTCCCTGAATTTGGGGAAAATTGACCTGGATGACATTATCAAAAAAGCAAATAATGCAGGATATTCTGTTGAACATAAGGTTACCTATTTAGGTGGCCTACAACCGGAATTTCCTATTGAAGGATTGAATGAAAAGATTGGAAATGACTATAAGATAGCTACTGTGCATTATTTCTACAATGATATCGGGCTTGTATTATCACTCAATGAAGTGCCGCAAAGGGAAAACTCTGCCACATTAACATTTCGCGGTTCGAATGATATTCCACTCGGCCAAAAAGTTCCTGACGATTGGGTCACTGAGATGCTTATGATTTCTTTTGACATGAACAGGCAGGATGCAGGGAACTATGTGGCTTCATTGAAAAACGATCTGAAATTGGAAAACGGACAAACTAATGAGCCAGTAATGGTCTGGATAGAAAATGGCGATACAATAGAGTCAAAAATCGGCAATGCCAAAGTCTGGATAAGTGAAAAATCGGATATTAACTCAATATATGATTACCTTGAAGATGAAAGTACAAATTCCAGCCTGTATTTCAACTATCCAGGGTCTTGTAGTGAGGATTTCTTCAATGGTACTGAAAAGATAGGTTCTATAGATTATATTCTGCCATTGATCACTGTTACCAGAATCAATGGAGATCATACCTATCGTCTCAATATAGATGATAACGGGACTGTTAGCATTACTGTTAAACTCAAGGAAATAGAAAAAGAAATTCCAGAGAGAGAATATAAGGCAGTTTTAAAAGAGATGTTCGTTGATCTGGGATTTAGTCCGGGACTGGTTGACGAATTCGAATTCAATTATGATCCGTATCATTAAAGGATGTTAATTGTAAAATCGAATTGAAATCTGGCACACAACACCCCACATGCTTCGGGTAAATGGGTATGGAAGAATGGGAGCACTTACCCCCCCTTCTCACCATATCCATCCCCTCCATAGACCTATACCAATCGTAAATCATGCCATCTCAGTGGCACCATACCTCCTCCTATCCTCAAGCTCCTGCTTCTTACCATTGTTCCACCCGTCCACAGCCTGTATATACCCCGTAACCCTGGAAAGGTGCTCAACATTCTCAGAGCCACAGTTCGGACACTCATCCAGCATCCCGCCTGCCACATGGAAATCATTCATGCACACCGTCATATCCTTAGTAAAGGCAAAATACCCAACCTGGGTATTCTTTGCCAAGTTCATAGCGAACTCCTTAAGACCCCTGGCATCCGGATGTCCCTCCCCCATAAAGATATGCAGGATATTCCCGCCATCTACAATAGGGAAGAAGACATGTTCCAGACCAATTCTTTCAGGTAGGGATATATCAGCACCGGGTGGCACATGGGTGCCGTTGGTATAATAAATAGGCAGGTCACGTGTTTCACTAAGATTGGATATTGCAGTATCCACGTCGCCCTTGATCACTTTCATGGCATATTCCCTGTACTCAGTATGCAGCAGATCAGACACAGCAAAACGCTGGCATGTAGTCTCGGCCGGTGTCCTTGCAAGTGCGATCTCGATACCGTGGAGTTCAGACAGTTCCTTGGCATATATATCCATCTCGAACATAGCCCTGATAGCAATCTGCTTGGCAATATCGCTCTCATGCATCTGGTATCCGGTATGGTGCTGTACCATCTCGTTAATACCTGCCACGCCTATGGTATATACCAAGCCACTAAGGTCCACAGCAATCGTACCTTTCTCCCCTGTCACCGGGTCCTTGGGTTGCTGGGTAGCAAAAGGCATCCTGCCGCTTGCAACAATATGATCCATCCAGAACCGCTTGATACTGAACAGCTCAATTGCCTTGTCCATCATCTTCTTCAGGTGTCTGAACAGGAGGTGGTCGTCCCCACTTGCCTCATACGCAGCCCTGGGGCAGTTAAGGGAGACGACCTGCCAAGCACCCATTGAAAAGTGCAGACCATCCTTGAAGACCATCTTGTCATCAAAGAAGGAATCCTTCTCTGCCGTGGTTGAGAAATTGTAAGCACAACACTGGTAACATGAAATCCCCTCACCTGCACCCCTGTACGGTGGCAACTGGTTATCGAAATACGGCACACCGAACTTAGCAGCCAGTTCAAACGACATGGTGTACAGTTCATCATAGGTCAGCAGTTCAGGATGCTTCCTGTTGAACTCCTCATCCTCTTCCATAAAATCAGGTTCAATACTGATCTCAGGCTTTGGGAAATTGAAAGGTTTGCCCCAGTAATCACCTTTTAGCATCACATTCATCAATGCCTCATAGGATAGCCTGACCTCGCGCTCGAATTCGCCATAAGTCCTCTGGGGTGCCATATCACCATCCCACACACGCCCCCTATAGACCACTGGCTTATCCCTCCAGAGCTTTGGAATCCCTGGCGAGAGTTGTACGGACGAGAATACCAGCTGGCCTCCTCTGGCCACCATCATCTGGGTCATCTCGTAGACGAACATCTGCATTAGCTGTTCGATCTCATCGTACGCCATCCCCTCGAAATAAGGTGCAATGAATGTAAGGAAATTATAGAATCCCTGCCCGCCTGCGAAATTGGTCTGGGCACTGCCCAGTGCTTTCACAGCATGCAGGATAGCCACCTCAGCTTTCATGGCCGGACCTGCCACACTGGCCTTGGTACCGGAACCGTCAGGCATTAAACCATAGTAGAAGAAATACCTCAGGTCCCAATCCTGGCAGAACGCCCTGGTACCCAGGTATTCCAGGTCGTGGATGTGGATATCACCGTTCAGGTGGCTGTCGGCAAGGTCAGGCGGCAGCAACAGCAGGTACTGCTCCTTGGATATCTTGTCTGCCTTTTTCTTGTGCGAGGTTTCGGCGTTCTCCTGTAGATTAGCATTATCCTTGGCCTCGAACCCTGTGCCGATATCTATCTCATAAGCGTCATATACCGGGGTACCCACCCTGGTGGAGATGTTACGCCATTCAGGATGCCCGTTTTCCAGTAATACAATATTGACCAGTTCCCTTACCAGTGGACCTGACAGGAAACTTACACCCATCTTGCGTATCCTGACCTCTGTTTCCCTGGCAATCTCCTTTGCTGTTTCTTCAGTAATGGCTGGCTTGTCATAGAACTTCTCACTGAGTACGGTCTCTTTCATCAGTTGTGCTACAATGGTGTTCCTGTCCCACTCCATAAGGTAACCGTCAGTGGTCCTGACCTTTGGCAGCGTGGAGATCTCTTCACCTGTAAGGGTTTGATGTACCTGTTCAATCCCATGTTCGTTTTGTTTTATCATCATCTCGCCTACAGG
>Ga0255429_1153_pt1 | contig 14775 bp, 11 predicted proteins | sample ANMaggSeSYBR02H9_FD_182636 | JGI IMG/M metagenome (GOLD analysis project Ga0255429, IMG submission 182636) | Sediment cell enrichment communities from methane seep in Santa Monica Basin, California, United Staets - ANME aggregate JGI... | ecosystem: Environmental > Aquatic > Marine > Cold seeps >... | reverse complement strand
TGTGATTTATAGCTCGGACTCTATTTCTTTTCTTCTCTGGATCAGTATATCTATTGCGTTTTCAGATCTTATAACTCCTTTCTCGTTTTCTCTATTTTCATAATGCATCTGGTTTAGTTCCAGAGCTTCAATTGCCGGCCGAATGCGTCGTAATTGTTCTTTTGGGTCTTTACTGCGCCACATATCTATAGCTTCTTCAGCAGTTGTTTCATTAGATATTTTCATTTTTCAGTGAAACTCCGTGTCGTTCCGTGGTGAATTTTTACGATTAAAACAATTTTAACTGAACTCCTGTTTTCTTTTTTGTCTTTTTAAAACGGCTCTCTTCATGTTTTATTAAGCTTATTTCTATATCGTTTATAAGCGGAGAAACCTCTCTTGCAATCATCTTTCCATAAACCCTGCGTTTTTTTGCATATGTAAAATAAAGTTTTTCTCTTGCACGAGTCATTGCTACATAAAACAACCTTCTTTCTTCGTCAATGTCCGGTTCTTCATCTCCGTATTTTTTCATCGGTATAAACCCATCTTCGCAGCCGGCAATAAAAACTACCGGAAACTCAAGACCTTTAGCTGTGTGCATGGTCATCAGTGAAACTTTTTCTGCCCGGGAGGAATAAATATCCGTATCTGTATTAAGCGCTATTGATGAAAAAAAGTCGCTGGATTTTACATCCGGATTACGTGTCACAACAATTATATCGTTTAAGGCTTGTTCTGTAATTATATCTTTGATTTTTGTTTTTTCAGATAAATACAAAAGCTTTTCCTCAAGGCTCAAGTCTTTAATCTTTTCTTTTATTTTTAAGATGTTAACAATAAAACCATAAAGCTTCTGCTGGCTTGACCTGCTCATAGCATCAACAGGAAAACGACAGGTTTTTAACATAGCTTCTTTAAGCGAAAATTTGTTTTTATAACACCATGTTTTGAATATTATTAGGGTTTTTTTACCGATACCTGGTTTTGTTAAATCTATAATTCTTTCAAAATCAACATAAGAACCTCTCCCGTTAATTATTTTCAAAAAAGATAACAGCTCTGAAACACCCTTTGAATTAAAAACATTTTCTCTGCTTATTATCTGATATGGAATATTAGCCTTATCAAAAACATCTGCAATGATCTTGCTTTGAATCCAGGATCTAAACAACACGGCAAAATCAGAAAAACCCATCTGTTTTTTTGTACAAGAACTATCAACGCTTCCGTAGTCAATAGAATGAAATCCAATTCCTCCCACCATTTTTTCGATTATCTTGCCAATAGCTACTGCCTCGGCCTTTTCCGAAACAAGCTCAATAATATTTATTGTTTTTGTCCCTTTAATATCAGAATAAACACGTGGGGCCGAACCCAATGCATTGAAATCTCTATAGTTTTTTATGGTCTGGTATGATGCCTCAAGTATGGTTTCGGTTGATCGATAGTTTTGATTTAGATTTATAGCCTTTGCTTCGGGGTAGTCTCTAAGAAAGTTCTTAAAATAACGAACATCTGAACCCCTGAATCCATATATTGACTGGTCGGGATCACCTATAACACATATATTACTGTCAGGATTTGTAAGGGCTTTTATAATTCTATATTGTCCCTGGTTTAGATCCTGATATTCGTCAATAAATATATGTTTGTATTTGTCTTGATATTTTTTACAAAAGTCCATATCTGATTCCAACAGTCTTACCAGATTAAAAATCAAATCCTCATAATCGTATAGCTCCTGAATTGATAAAATGTTTTGATATTCCTTATAGATAGCTGAAAGTTCTTCTAATTCCGACTCATTTATTTCTTTTAAATTGTCTTGCGGGGAAAGTATATTCTGCTTGGCAAAAACAATCATATTTAACAGGGTTGAGGGTTTTGTTGAAACTTTATTTCCTTTAATTTCAGCCTGTTTTATTGCCTCTGTTATTAGTGCCTTTCGATCATAATCATCTATTATCGTATAATTTTTATCATTGTTCAGATCTTTTAAGATTTTAAAACAAAAAGAATGAAATGTAGTAACTTCGGGCAGCTCTTTTGAGCTGTCTATTAATAATAAGAGCCTGTCCCTCATTTCCCGGGCTGCTTTATTTGTAAATGTTACAGCAAGTATATTCTCGGTCGAAACTTTTCTTTCTCTGATGATATAAGCAATTCTGTGCGTAAGCGTAAGTGTTTTACCTGTGCCCGGGCCGGCTACAATCAATAGTGGGCCTTTTTTATACTTAACTGCTTTAAGCTGGTCTTTATTAAGCGGAGCTACTGTTTGCTTTTGCTTGCTATATTTTGTCTGGTCCGGTTTTTTGGGAATTTTACAGATTTTTTGATACTGTCCGGGTTTAACTAAACTGTCTGCAACAAGGGAAGTTGTCTTTTCAGGAACAATGAATAGTTGTTTTTGTCCCAGAAGTTTTTCCTTCTCGCCCTGTCTGAAAATTTTTACCTTTCCATATTCCCCATCATAGCCGGGAAAGACTGTAACTCTTTTTTCGCGCATCCGGTTAACGGCCTCTCCAAGTAAAGGAATACCGGCTTTTTCAACATCTTTTATAGAAAGCTTATGAAGTATTTTAAATTCAGGCCCAAGAGATTCGAGTGCAGCCATATACTTTCGCTGAACCTTTTTAGATTTTGGACCTACATTTAAAATTTCTGACAGTATTTCCGCGAGAGGAACAATACTATAATATGGCAGTGATTTTTCAGGTTTTAGACCTTCGGGTCGGTCCGCCAACTCTTCTACCCTGTATAATACGCCGAGGGTCAGGGGTTTTCCACATACATTACACAAGCCGTTATTTGCTATACTCTGGTCTGGTTTTAAACAAACCTTGCATTTTCTGTGTCCGTCAAGATGGTACTTCCCCTCCTCAGGATAAAACTCGAAAGTTCCTAAAAATTCTCCTGGATTACCTGATTTTATTGCCGATATAATATTTGGATAAGAAAGATCTGTATTAAAAATATTCGCTTCCCTCCCGAGATTAAAAGGGGAATGAGCATCAGAATTTGATACAAGCGTAAGACCGTCCAGCCCCGAAACCCTCCAGTTCATCGGTGGATCTGAAGAAAGACCCGTCTCTGCAGCATAAATATAATTAGAAAGATCTTCAAAACACTCTTCAATGGAATCAAAACCTGATTTTGAACCAAAAAGCGAAAACCAGGGGGTCCATATGTGAGCGGGTATAAAGAGTGCTGATTCTGATGTTTCGAGAGCTATCTCCAGAAGATCCCTGGCATCTAAACCAAGAATGGGCCTTCCATCTGATTTTATGTTTCCAATTTTATCTAACTTTAAATTCAGGTTATTTACGGAATCAAGATCAGGCATAAATACAAGATTATGATTTTTTCGGGTTTTATTATTTTTCTTATATATATTGCTGATTTCTGAAGTTAAAAGAAAGCGGACCTTATTGCGACATGATAATGGAACTTTTTCATCGCATTTTTGAGATAATTCATCTTTTAGTTTAAAAAGTCCTTCCTCGGCTGGCTGTAATTTCTCTTTTATTTCCGAAAACCATCCATTGTGTGTAAAATCACCGGTTCCGATAACCGTTATTCCTTTAAGTTGAGCTGAAATATATAAATTCTCAAGGTCCATGTTTTTTGATGTTGCTCTTGAAAATTTAGAATGAACATGAAGATCTGTAATAAATTTCATAAATCAAAATTCCTAATTTTAATAAACCGTTAAAAAGTTTATTGTAATAATTTAGGTCGTTCAAAAAGACTTCTTTGACAGGATTAACAGAATATTCAGGATTAAAACTCATCCTGTAAATCCTCATTAAAATCTTTATTCTTTACGTTTGATTTCAACTTTTCATTCACGAAAATTAATAATTAAACCTAAAAACCATAACACATTTGGTTATAAACTCTACATGTACAACCGATGATTTTTATGATTTACTGGATAGCCAAAGTAAGATTTAACCTCGTTGGTTCACTTGAAACAAAATCTTGTTTATCCTGTTAATCCTGTCCAAAAAAATAATATTTAAAAGCGCTAAAGTGTTACTAAAAAATTTATTTTATTTTTAAAAATCTCTTGTAACTACTCTGTAAACAGTATATATATTCTATCTTAAAAAGATAGAAATACAATATATAGTATTATAGTAGCCGTTCACGGCTTGAAATTGGAAAATAGAAATTTGGGAGAAATGAAACGAGTTTACGATCTGGATATTTACAAACCAACAGAAGCGTTATCAGATATTGAATGCGTTCATTAATAGTACAAAAACATGAAGGCCAAATTTCTAATTTCAACGTTCCGTGAATGCTTACGTATTATAATTAAAAAATTGTTAAAAATGATATAATAATTTGTCTAAAATTTGTGTTTTATAAACAATATAAAATATAGTGTTTATATTTCTATTATTATAAAACAATATTAGTTATATTTCTTCATTAAAAATAATTATTATTTTATCAATAAAATTAAATAATTAAAAAGTTATTATACTTATAAACAATACTATATTATTAATATAACTATTATATTTATTAAGGAATAGATATGAAGTTTACTGTAAACAAAAATGATATTATTGATGTATTATCAAAAATTCAGGGTTTAACTGGGCGTAAAAGTAATCTTGCAATAACCGAAGCTGTATTAATTAGAACATCTGATTCAGAAATAATACTTACAGTAACCGATCTTGAAACCGGCTTCGAGGGCATTTATCCCGCATTAATTGAAATAGAAGGTACCGTGGCTATTAATGCAAGAAAACTTTATGAAATTGTAAGAGATTTTCCTGTTAATGAAATTAATATTAATGAAGTTGAAAATAATTGGATTGAGATTGGTAATGAAAACGTCAAATATAATATAGTTGGTATGAATCCTTCCGAATTTCCCGATAGTCCAAATATAAAAGATGTTGATTTTTTTAAGATTGATTCAAAATTTCTTAAATTAATGATCGATAGATCTGTTGTAATAAGTGGAGCTACAGACGATAAGCGGGCTCATATTCATGGTGTGTTTTTTGAAACAATTATTAATAAAGATGAAAAAATTGTCAAAATGGTATCAACTGATGGAAGTCGACTTTCATCAGTTGATTATATTTATGAAACAGACATTGATTTACCATCTGACATTGGAATTATAATTCCAAAAAAAGGTTTAAATGAAGTTTCAAAATTTCTAATCAGTGAAGGAGTTGTTCAGGTTGGCGTTAAAAATAATAATTTTGTAATAAAAAAAGATAAAGAGATAATTATTATAAGACTTCTTGAAGGTGATTTTCCTGAATATAAGGATATTGTAAACAAGGAAGATACCTATACAATAAATCTTGATAAAAAACTATTTCTTATGATGCTTAAGAGAATGTCTATTTTATCTTCAGAAAATTATAAGGGCGCAATTTTTAATTTTTCAGACAAAAGGCTTGCTATAACAACCACAAATCCCGATATAGGTGAATCAAAAGAAGAAATATCAATAGAGTTCAAAGGAGAGCCCATAGAGGTCGCTTTTAATCCAAGATATTTTATTGAAACATTAAATGTAATTAATGATGATAGAATAAATATTAATATTGTTAATGAAGAAAGACCCTGTTTGATTGAGGGTGAAAATGATAAAAGTTTTTTAAGTGTAGTTATGCCGATGAGAATATGAATAAACAAATAGAAACATATACAGCAGATAATATAAAAATACTTGAAGGCCTGGAAGCTGTTAGAAAAAGGCCTTCAATGTATATCGGGAATGTCGATATTGAAGGGCTTCATCATCTTGTTTATGAAGTTGTTGATAATAGTATTGATGAAGCTATGGCGGGTTATTGTGATCTTATTAATATTACAATTCATACTGATAACAGCGTAAGTGTAGAAGATAATGGAAGAGGTATTCCGGTAGGGATACATAAAACAGAGGGGATTTCTGCAGTAGAGGTTGTAATGACCAAACTTCATGCAGGAGGAAAATTTGATGACAATTCTTATAAGGTTTCGGGCGGTCTGCACGGTGTAGGGGTTTCTGTGGTCAACGCGTTATCAAAATTTCTTGAGCTTGAAATTTACCATAATGGGAATATTTATTATCAGACATACGAAAAAGGAAAAAAAACAAGTGAATTAAAAGTCTTAGGTAAAACAAACAAAAGAGGCACAAAAATACATTTTTTTCCGGACACGGGGATATTAAACTCAGACGATTTCAGTTTTGATATACTTGTTCGAAGATTAAGGGAACTCGCTTTTTTAAACAAGGGGTTAAGAATAACCATAGAAGATGAGCGCGCAGATAATAAAACCGAGTTTTTTTATGAGGGGGGCATATCTTCATTTGTTGAATACCTTAATAAACTACATACACCCTTACATAAACCTGTTTTCGTCGAAGGAGTTAAAAATGACGTTCATATCGAAGTAGCTCTTCAATACAATGATACTTTTAAGGAAAAAATATTCTCTTTTGCAAATAATATTAATACAATTGAGGGAGGTTTTCATCTTATAGGTTTTAAAACAGCCTTAACAAGAACAATAAATCAATATATTGCAAGTGGAAATCTTCCAAAAAACTTTCAGGTAAAATTAAGCGGAGACGATGTAAGAGAAGGTTTGACGGCAATAATAAGCGTAAGGATAAAATCGCCTCAATTTGAAGGACAAACAAAAACAAAACTTGGAAACAGCGAAGTAAGGGGCCTTGTTGAGTCGCTTGTTAATGAAAAATTAAGTGTGTTTTTAGAAGAAAACCCAAACACAGCTAAAAAGATAATCGCGAAATCAGTTGATGCAGCAAGAGCAAGAGATGCAGCAAAACGAGCAAGAGATCTTGCAAGAAATAAGGGTTCTTTAATAGATTCAACCCTTCCTGGAAAACTATCTGATTGCCAGATTTCAGACCCTTCACTAAGAGAGCTTTTTCTTGTAGAAGGAGATTCAGCCGGTGGTTCGGCCAAACAGGGTAGAGATAGAAAATTTCAGGCCATACTTCCTTTAAAAGGAAAAATATTAAATGTTGAAAAAGCGCGGTTTGATAAAATTCTCAGAAGTGAAGAAATTAAGAACATGATCACAGCGCTCGGTACGGGCGTTGGGGCAGAAGAATACAATATAGAAAAAATCAGGTATCATAAAGTAATTATAATGACGGATGCCGATGTTGATGGTTCCCATATCAGAACCCTGCTTTTAACATTCTTTTACAGACAGATGCATGATATAGTTGATAATGGATATTTATATATAGCCCAGCCTCCACTTTTCAGGGTAGGAAAAGGCAAAAACGCTATGTATCTGAAAGATGAGCCTGAATATAATGATTATGTTTTAAAAAGGGTCTGTAATAATAAAGCCATAAAATTCGGTGACGAAAAAGAGATACTAAAAGAGCACAACCTATATGTTTTTATTGGAAATCTTTCCGAATATTTTGCCAATATTCAAAAACTGGAAATGCGCGATATTAATTTAGGTTTAGTGGAATTATTAATAAAGGAAGGGGTCGAGGATAAAAAATTTCTTAGTGACAAAGAAAAGATGCTGCGGTTAAAAAATGCTCTGAGGGAAAAAGGTTATTTTACCGGCGAACTGGATTTTAATGAAGAGCGAGGTTTATACGAATTTAATGTTTCACCGGGCGAAGAGAGAACCGTAAACGGTTTTATAAAAAAACTATCAGACAAAGACATCAGGCAGATTAAAATAGGAAGGGAGCTTATATATTCATCAATATTTCAGAAAAGCATGGTGGTTGGCAAAAAAATATTCAAATACAACCCGCCTTTCCTTGTAGCTGCCAAAGACAACGATAAAGATTTTATACAACTTGAAGACAGGAAGAGCCTGCTTTCATATATGATAGAAGAAGGCAGAAGAGGAATGAGCATTCAGAGATACAAGGGTCTTGGTGAAATGAATCCTGATCAGTTGTGGGAGACAACCATGAATCCTGAAAAAAGAATCCTGCTTCAGGTCAAAGTAGAAGATGCTGTTGAAGCCGATCAATTATTTACCATTCTTATGGGAGAAGAGGTTGAGCCAAGAAGAGCGTTTATACAGAACAACGCTCTTGATGTTAGCTCGCTGGATATTTAAACCGATTTCTCATAAGCTGATTTCACCACATCCGCTGAGAAACATGAAGATCCAGCCGTGAACTGTGAACCCGACAACCCAAGTAGTTATATAATATGCTGAATATAATATCAATAGAAGCCAGGGACATACCGGACGCTTGGTATCAAGGCGTTTACAGCATCATAAATAGAGGGCACAGGTATAAAATAGACAGGGGTAGTTATGAGGGACAAGAGAGACTTGAATTTGATTATATAACCGTTCACATAAAACATCCCGGCATACGCCCGCTTCTTCCCGACATACCTCCATCTTTGGGAATTCCAAACCCTGTAGCCGATGGATACTTAGAAGAGTACCTTCCTTATCTTATGACATCCGAGAAACAACCTGGTGAGGACTACACTTATGGTCAGTATCTTGAGTCACAGATAGCAGAAGTAATCCGCATGTATAAAGAAGATGGCCACGGTACAAACCAGGCATATATGACAGTGGGTAATCCAGAGGCTTTATATCTAAAAGATCCTCCCTGCCTGCGTGGAATTGATACCCGAATCCGCTATGGAAAGCTTCATTTTATGGTTTACTTCAGATCGTGGGATCTGTGGGGAGGCTTTCCGGCTAATCTCGGAGCCATACAGATGTTAAAAGAGTATATGGCAGAGGAGATAGGTGTGGAAGATGGAGAAATAATAGCCGCCAGCAAGGGCCTTCATCTGTATGATTATATATGGGAACTGGCAAAGCTGAGAACCATGCAGGAAGCCTCGGTTATAGACAACACAAAAAAATAATATCGATAAAACAGACCTGATCTATTCTTGATTTAACACAGTTACAAGACAACTCAAAACACCTTCTGATCTGACAGCTCAATCCCCGAATTTCGATAGCACAAATTTTCAACCTGTGCGGTTAGCCATTAGCTGTCAATCGTCATCTCTCCAAAATTTGTTATAATCAGAAATAATGTAGGAGCGGTTTTAACCGCGACCTATTGATGCAGATCACCAACAAATGTAAATTTACTAATATATGGTCGGGGTTAAAACCCCTCCTACAGGCAGTATATTCCCAAATGGAAAACTTATTTAAAACTCAATCCTAACCGCACAGCCCGCAAATTTTTTGACCTATTATCTTTTTCGCAAGCAATAATGCACGAAAATAAATCGGGCTTTTAGGCCCGCTATATCAAAGTTCGGAATGAAGAATGAACGGATATCAATACATTCTGACAAAACAGACTGAATGGGCCAAGAATCGTGGCCGCCTTGCGTACACGAAAGACCTTGACGATAATCTTTTTCAGCCCCTCCTTCCGGATGTCCGCAAATCGTTTTCTGAAGGTGATGGTGGCGAACTCGGCTCCGCTGGTTTTCCCGGTAAAATGCAGGCCATACATTCATCCTCGGCATTGGGGGTCAATGTATTTCAATACTGGAAGTCCATCTCGGCTGTTCCAGTGATTGCCGCTGCGTGCGGTTTTTGCAGACGAGGATCGGAAGTTTCTTGTGATATACAATTCGAGGAGAAGTATCCGATCAATGACAGCTTTGGTTTCCATCCTAATATCGATGTCGGTATTCACAACAAGCCCGAGGCAAAAATTCAGCGGTTTGCCATTGAGTGTAAGTTCTCTGAGGCGTACGGATCACACAAGCACGGTGGACTTAAAAAGAAGTACTTGGATTGTGGTGATATTTGGGACGACATTCCCAAGTTGCGAGCGTTTGCACAGCGCATATCTCCAGATGACAAAGAGTTCAAACATCTTCACCCGGCGCAGCTGATAAAACACATCCTTGCAATGAAGCGGCAATTCGGGCGAGATGGGTTCCGGCTATTATACCTGTGGTACAACGTCCTTGGTGAACAAGGAAATTATCATCAAGATGAAGTCGCAGAGTTTGCTAAGGTGGCAAGAAAAGACGGAATCAAGTTCCATTCGCTCACCTATCAAGAGCTGATTACCACATTAGCAAATCAATTGCTTTCAGACCATCATGAGTATGTCCGGTATCTCACTGAGAGATACCTGTAGGAAAAGTGGCTGACAACAACGGAGAATTCCGAACCACGCCTTGCGCTTGACGGCTATTCCGCTGGCGCTCCATAGCCGCAACTGAGGGCCACGTTCTCAAAAAATACTTGCTCCCAAATTGGAAGCATGCTATATTATCGACATGAGGATAATAGTAAAAAAAATGCATAGAGAATTCTGGGAAATTCATCCAGAGGCTGAACAGGCATTGCGGGCTTGGCACACAAAAACAAAACAAGCTGATTGGGAATCAACAAGTGATGTTAAAAAAGATTACCGTAATGCCAGTTTTGTTGCCAACAATCGTGTTATATTCAACATAAAGGGAAAACAATATCGTCTTGTAGTATCTATCAATTACCCGCACCAAATTGTTTACATTCGATTTATTGGTACACATAATGAATATGACAAGATTGATACAACCACAACATGAGGTAATTTTATGGATATTAAACCAATCAAAACAGAAAGAGACTACAACGCAGCTTTAGTTGAAATTGAACATTTAATGGAGGCTGATCTTAATACCCCTGAAGGTGACAAATTAGATATTCTAACAACATTAGTAGAGGCTTACGAAGAAAAACACTATCCTATTGGCCCACCTGATCCAATCGTAGCAATCATTCACCAAATGGAGAGCCAATGCCTTACTCGTAGAGACCTTGAAGCATATCTTGGTAGCAGAGCTCGTGTTTCAGAAATACTAAATCGAAAACGATCAATGTCGCTCCAAATGATAAGAAAGCTTCAAAAAGGGTTAGGCATATCTGCCGAAATATTGATAAGGACATATCCTTTAGACGTATCAGAGCACCAAATAAGTCGCCAATAAAATGATACGTATATGTTGTCGATTATGAGGATTATCACTAATGGGTATGTATAATCCACCTCATCCCGGAGAGTTTATCCGGGAAGTATATCTGGAGCCATTTAACATAAGCTATCGTAGCGTTGCCTTAAAACTCAAGGTGTCGCCATCCACCTTTTTGCGCCTGATTAAAGGTCAGAGTAACATAAGCCCTGAAATGGCTTTGCGGCTTTCTAAAGGGCTGGGGGCGTTCTCCTGAAAGTTGGCTGGCGATGCAGGATAGTTACAACCTTTGGCATGTCAAGCAAAGCGTAAATCTTGATGAGATAGGCTACCAACTTAAAGCGGGACGCTTTTCGCCATTTTGGCTCTATTGTCGTGTCATGCGTGAAATATCGTATCAGGCACTCGTCATTCCCGCGAAGGCGGGAATCCATTCCCCGATCAGGTTGAGGACAAGCATTTCTGACTACTTCAGTGCTTCTGGATTCCCGCCTTCGCGGGAATGACGGCCATATTTGCGACACTATATATAGATGACAGGACACTATGGCAATTCCATAATTAAGCAAAATTTAAGGAGTTGCTATCTGATTGAATTTACAGGCTGTCCCGCCTTACGTTGGTAGCCTGAGTTTTCAAATTTCTGAGGTATATATTTGTCACCTTTATCGTATTTGGTACTAAGGGCTCGGTAAAAAACAACTTGGCATTTTTGCATCCCAACTTTATCATATCTTTAATTGATCTTCATTCACAAAAATCCTCGGAATAGTTCGCCATTCCTGCGGTTTCGCCGAGAGTTGCTGTTGATGCAGAATCATAGCTTTACAATCCCCTTAGATAATGGTAGGTAATTGGCTGCTTGATCGGAGCGGCCCCGTCCAACCAGGTTTTATCCATCATCCCGCCGGGAAAACGTATCGTCCGAGCTTTTCAAACTGTTTCCGCCAGACTGGTCTTTCCAGTATTCTTGTACGACGGGACAATAGATAAAACTCTATACGTTATCTTCTTAATGTAGATAGTTGCTTGGCAATTTGCGTAGTTGCGGACTCGTTTTTTCTCCAACAATCTATACTGTAAGATATTGAACAATTAAGGAACGGGGACGAAATAACTTCCCCAAGTAGGCGCATAGATTTGGATCAGATTTGTTCGATCTCAGATCACAAAAGTTGATGGAATAGCAGGCTATTTTGATATTTTTGTTATTTGAGATCGTGCAAAGGTGGCCTGAAGCTGTGATGCATAGTTGGGGAAGTTATTTCGTCCCCGTTCCTAAGGAAAGGATATAAATTTGAAGCATAGCTACCCCAATAATGAACGTGTGACTACCGCATTACTTCTTGCTGCCGGCATAGGCAGCCGCCTGTATCCCTTGACGCGGAATGAGCCTAAATGCCTAACAATAGTCAATGCCATGTCGATACTTGAACGTCTGATCTCCAGTCTGAATCAGCATGGTTTCAAACGTCTGGTTGTGATCACAGGACATCTTGAAAATCATATAAGGGATTTTCTGGGAAATCAGGCAGGGGACATAAAAATTGATTATATTTTCAGTCCGTTATACAAGACGACCAATAATATATATTCTCTCTGGATGGCACGTGAAATTATTAATGAGCCATTTCTGCTGCTCGAAAGTGATCTTGTTTTTGATGAATCACTTCTGGACGACATGCTGTATCCTGACAGAATAGCTGTCGCCAGGATGCAACCCTGGATGGATGGGACATGTGTTACAATAAATCAATTTCAACAGGTTAAAGCATTTTGGGCGGGCAACGCAGACTCCTTTGGTGCGATCAAATATAAGACTGTTAATATTTACAGCATTTCACTTAATTCGTGGCATTGTATTGTAAAAAAATTAGACCAGCAGATTTCAGAGGGCAGAGTAAATGACTATTACGAAACCGTATTCGCAGAAATGATTGCTGATGGCAGCCTCTTTTTTAAAATTGTCTCTTTTGACGGCAAGCCATGGTATGAAATAGATACCATTGAAGATTTGGCAGAGGCTGAAAAACTATTTTCATCAGACAATTATACGCCTACGGAATTTGTTACTCTTTCACACCCCGATTTTTTTAACATTCAATCAATCAATGCTGTAACACCCCCCCAGGAAACAAGAGGAATCTTAAATGTCGCAAAATAATTATAAGACTCAATCTGAAAAATACGAATTCATCTCTGGTCAACACGGTGGTTACTATCGGCATAATTTTATAGATCATGCCTATCTTTATAATCTTTATTTCCCGCCAGAGGCTGTTTTTACAAATTTTAAAGATCAAATTCACGACCTTGTTCTGAATTATCCGGTGGCACAGGATGCCCTTGCTGAGCTTATTGGCAAACTAATTAACCAGCCCGCTGAAAGAATTGTTGTGGGCAACGGAGCTGCAGAACTAATAAAAATAGTATCCGGTCACATATCAGGCAAATTAATCGTTCCTGTTCCTTCTTTCAATGAATATGCAAATGCTGCGCCTTCAGGCCAGGTAGTCGAATTTCCGCTTGAGTTCCCATCTTTCCAGTTGGATGTGGATAAATTTGCTGCGGAAGCGATCAGAGTAAAAGCTGATGTTGCGGTCGTGGTAACGCCTAACAATCCAACATCTATGTTAGTTCCCAAACCTGATCTCATTCGGCTTGCAAAAAAACTTGAAACTCATGACTGCATGCTGATTATTGACGAATCATTTTTAGATTTTACAGAGAACGCTGATCAAATAAGCCTGGAACAAGAAATCGAAAATTACCCGAATATGGCAATTTTTAAAAGCATGAGCAAAGCCTACGGTATCTGTGGGCTTAGGATCGGTTATATGCTGACTGCAAATTCAAAATTTGCTGAAGCGATAAGAAACGGCGTGCATATTTGGAATATTAACGGATTTGCAGAAGAGTTTCTGCGGCTTTTACCCAATTACAAACAGGAATTTATTGACAGTTGTAAACAAGTTCGAACCGACAGAGACAGCCTGTATAAAAAACTTTGTGAAATAGAAGGTATGACTGTTTTCAAACCTGATGCAAACTTTATTTTCTGTCGCCTGCCCGACAATATGCAAAACGCTCCTGAAATTACGAAAAAATTATTTATTGAACATAATATGTACATAAAGGACTGTGTTGACAAAACTCAACCGGATTCTGACCGTTATATCCGGATTGCCAGCCGTACAGAAGCAGAGAATTGTAAATTAGTTGAAGCATTAATTGATGTAATGGACTTAAAAAACTAAAGAAGCATAAAAATAATGACAAATCACGAACCTCAACAACCAGATCAACCCACAATGCTTACTTTTGCCGGGGATCTTCCCAATATCTGTTCGCTTGCAGGCCTGTTATGTGCAGTGCTTGGTATTTACTACGCTATTTTGGGCAATTTTCCTGTTGCGATAATTGGAGTTCTGTGGGCTGTTTTATTTGACTGGGCTGATGGAATCATTGCTCGCCAAATGACGGGGCGAACAAATCACCACCGAGCCTTTGGGGGCCAGCTTGATTCACTGATAGATATTGTAAGTTTTGGAGTATTCCCTGCTGTTTTTCTCTTAAGCTATGGTAAGTTCAGTCCTTGGTTCCTGCCGGGAGCATTTCTTATTATCGCTACCAGCGCTATCCGATTGAGTTATTTCAACATTTTCGGCATGATTGACGATAAAACTTACATGGGGCTGGCATTAGATAACAATGTTCTTATTCTTGCTTTTGTGTTTTTGTTTGAAGGCTTTATTAATCACACAGTTTTTTCAATAATTCTTTATGTACTATTGATGGTATTTCTGGTGCTTAATTTAGCCCCTGTACGAACGCCTAAATTTGCCGG
>Ga0255429_1150_pt1 | contig 14887 bp, 21 predicted proteins | sample ANMaggSeSYBR02H9_FD_182636 | JGI IMG/M metagenome (GOLD analysis project Ga0255429, IMG submission 182636) | Sediment cell enrichment communities from methane seep in Santa Monica Basin, California, United Staets - ANME aggregate JGI... | ecosystem: Environmental > Aquatic > Marine > Cold seeps >... | reverse complement strand
TATGTGATATGTATGCGGAAACATATCAATCGGCTGCACTTCCAGGACTTTGTAATTGTCTTTCATCATACCGAGATCCCTTGCCATTGTCGCTGGATTACAGGAAACATAGATAATTTTAGCCGGAGCCATATCAAGAATCTGTTTAACCACATTCTTATGCATCCCTGTCCTTGGGGGATCAATTATCATAACATCCGGCTTTTTTACATGCTCAAGACAATCCTTTATATCGCCAAGGATAAAACTACAATTTGAAATTCCATTATATAGACAATTAGCTTTTGCGTCCTGTACTGCACTTTTAGAAATTTCTATTCCTGTCAACTCCTTTGCTGAATCAGCAAGAAAAATAGCTATCGTGCCTGCTCCGCTGTAAAGGTCAACAACATACTCTTTCCCAGACAGCCCGGCGTATTCCTTGACTTTTTCGTACAATATCTCAGCGCCCGATGTATTAGTCTGAAAAAAGGAATTTGCGGATATTTTAAACTCAAATAGAGCGATTTTTTCCTTTATAAATGGACTGCCGGCAAAAAGTATCTCATACTCTCCAACAGCAATGCCTGCCTTGCGTGTATTTATATTGTTTATTACAGAGACGATTTCCGAGTATTTGTCTGTTAACAAGTCGGACAAAGGCTTGACAATCTTGCTGGATTCTTCCGCAGTTACTATATTTACCATCCACTGGTCATAAGCCGCAGAATGTCTCAGCATAACAAAACGCCAGAAGCCGATGTGGCTCCTAAGCCCGTATACCGGAATATTTGACTCCTTGATATAGGTTCTAACATCATCGAGAATATTATTTCCAAGCGCAGGTTGAAGCAGGCATTTTTTGGTATCAAGCACCTTGTGAAAAGTACCTGGCACATGAAGCCCAAGAGCAAAATTTAAATCCAGATTTTCCATGCCCATCTCATCAGGCATAAGCCATCTCCTGTCTGAGCAGGAAAACTCCATCTTGTTTCTGTATCCATAAATCAGCTTCGATGAAATGGTGGAATGGACGGTCACTCCCTTTATCATCCCAATATGCTCAAGTGAATCAATAACATGCTGTTGTTTGTAATCAAGTTGTTTGTCATATTTTAAAAATTGCCACTTGCATCCTCCGCACTGGCCGCTGTATATACAGGGAGGGTTTATCCTGAATGGTGATTCATCAACTATCTCAACAACACGGGCAACAGCAAAGTTCTTCTTCTTTTTTATTATGCGGGCAATTACAATATCTAACGGAACGGTATGGTCGACAAAAATAGTGAACCCGTCTTTGCGTGCAATTCCTTTTCCGCCAAATGCCAGTTCGGAAATTTCAAGTTTAAGTTCTTGTCCTTTTTTAACAGACATATATAATCCTTTAACCTAAATTGAGCGATTTTTTACTCGATCTGTACCAATCTCTTGCGCATCAAGGACTTGCGAAAAGTCTCGACATATCCATTGGTTGCCTACGCTTTTCGCAAACCTTGCTGCATCAAGATCTCGGCGCATTTCTTCGCAAAAGATCGCTCAACTTAGGTTTAACGCAATAGTTGTGAAATTAGAAAATAAGTAGATAGATGATTATACCTAAAACAGAAATAAATTCAATCTGCAAAAAAATCTCGTTCAAGTCCAATGGTTTTCTTATTAAAGGAACTCTGCACCTGCCTGAGTTAAAGTGCCCTCCAGTCGTAATCGGAGTCCACGGACTTTTCAGCAACAGCAGCTCTCCCAAACAAATAGAACTGGCGAAAAAATGTAATGCACTAAATATTGCATTTTTCAGATTCGACCATCGAGGATGCGGGGAGAGCGAAGGTGTATTTAGAGACGTTACTTCTTTTGATGCCCGACAAAATGATCTTATCAATGCCGTAAAAAGCGTTTATTCAAGAAATGACGCAGGAAACAGTATTGGACTTTTTGGAAGCAGCCTGGGAGGAACTCTTTGCATATCTGTTGCAAACACTCTAAAGACAGAAGCTCTTGTTACCCTTGCCGCACCTGTACGAAGCAAACCATTAATAGAAGCGCTTGATAAATCAAACCATCTAAATAATCTTCCGCTATTATTCTATAAAACAAATCTTAATTTTGACATTTCAAACAAGCTGCCGGATATTCATAATATTTTAATATTTCACGGAGATTTCGACAAAATAGTACCGCTATCAGATGCAAATGAGATATATTCAAAAGCTGGGAATCCCAAGAAATTAATCATACAATATCATGGTGATCATCGCATGAGCAACAAAGACCACCAAATACAGTTCTTAAATGAGTCTGCCCTCTGGTTTAAAAAAAGATTTGGAACTTAACAGGTGTGCCGGTCATTCAGATGAAAGCTTCCCAACCGGCATGATGCATAGGGGGTATTCATATAAATCAAACCTCATAATTTTTTTGAGGTCATTATCATTAAAAGCCCCGATAACCAGTGTCCCAAGCTTTAAAGAAACAGCCTGCAAATAAATATTCTGGACAGCATGCCCAACTTCAATGAAGACATATCTTATTCCTCTTTCCCCATACTTGACCATTGTCCGCTCATAAATTGCACAAAAAACGATTACCGCAGCAGCATCACTTATCGGACTCTGATTTAAAGAAGCTCTGCAAACTTCAGCCCTTTTGTCACCATCAACAATCTTAACAAGTTCTTTTCGGAGGTTCTCATTATCTAATAACGCGTGTCGAAGTTTTGTGAAAGTTCTTATTATTTGTATATTTACTTGAATAGCGCGTTTGCTGTTGAGAACACTTGAAAGCATAGCTACACCCTGTTCGGTAAAGGCCATGGGTTTATACCTCAATCCCATCTTATCACTATTGGAGGTGCCAATTTGGCACCTCCAATACTTTTGTAAGTTCGAACATAAAATCAGAAGGAAAGCGATCAATATTTCTTCTAACCGCTTTTTTGAGTTGTTTTGTTTCAACCCCATAAAGTTCAGCAAGCTCCCTGTCCAGCATGACATTAAGACTGCGTATTATGTATATTTTACCGGCAATTGTTTCGACAGATACAATATCATCAGACATAACAAATCCTTTTTATTACAATTTTAACTCTTTGAGAGCACATTACCTGTTGGGGGACAACTATGGGACATGAGGGGTTGGAGTACATTTTATGAGTTCTGTTGTTTTTTATTCTTGCTCTAAAACCTTGAGGAATGCCTCTACGATACGGGAGTTGAATTGAATCCCGGAATTTTTTTTCAGCTCTTCTATTGCCTCTTCTTTGCTTAGAGCTAGCCTATAAGCTCTTGTGGAGGTCATCGCATCATAAGTATCGGCAACAGAAATAATCTGAGAAGAAATAGTAATATCATCGCCTTTTATCCCATCAGGATAGCCTTTACCATTGTAACGTTCATGATGGCCCCTTACTATAGCTATCATTCCCTCATTAAATACAACGGGTCTTAATATCTTTTCACCTATATCCGGATGCCCTTGGATCATTTTCCACTCTTCTTCAGTAAGTTTTTCTTTTTTATTTAATATACTTTCTTGTATTCCCAATTTTCCTATATCATGAACCTGTGCTATCTTTCTTAATGATTCTACCTCTTTTTGAGGAAAATTCATTTTCAAGGCAATTTTTTCTGTATATTTAGCAACTCTATCAGAATGTCCTCGGGTATAAGCATCTTTTGCTTCAAGGAGCCGGACTAAAGATTCTATTGCCCGATAAAAATAATCATGCAGCTTCTTTCGTGATTCAGAAAGGCTGCCTGCCATTTCATTGAAAGAATGGGCCAACTCGCTTATCTCATTGCGCCCTTTGACCTCTACTTGATACTGCAAGTCTCCTTTGGCGATTCGACGGGTTCCTTCTGCTAATTTTCGAATGGGATCAGCAATTCTATTTGAAACCAACATTCCCAAACTTAAAGAAAATATAATTCCTAAAACTAATACAAAAACCGCCCGCTTATGAACCTCTCGTTGTGTTAAATAAACATCATCAGCCGTAACGTCTACACCTAACATCGCAACGGCTTTACCTTTCTTATCCCGAATTGGAGCATATCCGGATAAAGTAACCCCCCATTCATCAACCTCCAGTTTCTTGTCCGCAGAAGGATTATCAAACCCTTTGAGCATCTCGGGAAAACGAGCAACATTATATTTATCCCCCGGATAAGATGCATCTTCTTCATCAAGAGGCGTGGGGTCAACAATAAACTGCCAAATGCCTTTTTCTTCTGTTTTTGTCATAGTATATATATATTTAATAGGCAGGTTTATTTCTTTTATTTTTTGTAATTTTTGGGCAATATTTTTGTATTGAGGGGTATTTGCTCCTTCCGGGTTTAAGGGAACCTTCATAAGTGTATCTGCATCAATCGTTAAGGCTGCTGTTTGGGCAATTATCATTAATTGATTTCTAACTGCATCAAACTGTGAATCAAGAGCAAACTTATAAATTAAGAAGTTATTCATTATTCCAACAAAGAGCATTGATAAAACCAAAACCAACATAACTTTTGCCCGAAAACTTCTAAATGATAAAAGGCTTAACTTCTTCATCTCTCCCCCTGGTATAATCATCCGGTATAAGCTGGATTATGCCCGACTACAGTGGTTATTAATAGATTATGAAGTTTCTCTGGTTCATGCATCAAAGGTCATATCAAGGCCTTCATATAAACTTTTCATCTGATTATTTTATCTTCGAAAAACCCTGTCAAGCTCCTCAATAGTTATTGATTCTATTTTAATCGGTTCTTTAAGAAAAGAACCATGAGGTATAAATTTACTCATCATCCCCACAAAATGATTGTAATCAACATATTCTTCTTTATTGTATTCATTTATTTTTTTTAAGTTTCCGTTTTTAGAAAGATTGAATAATACATACTTGTTATCTTCTTCAACGATTCCAGTATAACCATTGCTATATGATTTGATGCTTATAATTTTCATTATGTTATGAGTTTGGTTGGCCCTGCCTTTTCGAGGCAACTGCAAAAGAAGAAAGAAATATTAAAGTCGTTATGGTGAAAAAACAGTATCCCCAGGAATTTCAAATTTACATGAAATAAATTCATCAATAGCAAGACCGGGATAATCAAACTGCTGGAAAGAATGCTGAAGGAAATTGATACGATAGAATTCCTGAGAATTTTGCTTCGTTTAAACAGGACTTTCAGCTCTAAGCGCTTTTTGTCCTTATCGACGACCTGTCCATTTTTCAATTCGTTTACAATCATTCTTGACTTATCAATGGTTCTGGCAAGACGATTGTTAAGGGAAAGGAGAATCAAGCCAACACCCGAAATCAGTACAATCGGTGAGATACATGATTGAAGGAATTTTATGAGAGATTCAGTCGCTTCCATTTGAATAACCGAGGCTCAATACATTTACGTTGTTGGAATCCCTACTAAACTGATCCCTAATTTCGACCTGAGGGCTCGGTCAAAAATGACATAACATATTAAAATATTTGACCCATTAGAGATTATATATTACACTATTTTACAAGTACAAGTGTTTTTAGACCCTGATTGAGCGTAAATAAAATGAAAAGGTAACACTTTAGCGTTTTTAAATATTATTTTTTTGGACAGGATTTACAAGATATTCAGGATTTAAATTATCGAAACTTTTCCTGTTAATCTAAATCCTTATACCTTGATGCACACCTTATTCATGTTGTGATTATATTTTATGATTTACTGGCTAACTACAATGAGAGTTGGCTTTGTTTGAGCACTTTAAAAAAATCTTGTATATCCTGTTATCCTGTCAGATTCTTTTTCAAAAGGCTAAATTGTTACATGAAAAATTTCCTTAAACGATTTCTGAAAATGGCGATAACCATTGCCGTCTTTCATTTTCTTCTCTCAAGCATTCTAACTCCGTTTTGCATCTCAACTCGATTAGCGGGCACTCAATCGCCGCTTTTCTCGGGATTTCATGTGATTAATCATCTTGCTTACCTGCTTATGGGCGTTATCTCATTTCCATTGGGTATTCTGGCCAAGGTGGCGCCAACGCCTTACTCCTTTCTCACATTACCCGCCAAAGGTATTCCAATTTGGGTTCAAGTTGAACTTCTGTTATTACTGAACAGTCTGCTCGCATCATCAATTTTCTCGGCTTGCTTTGTTTCCGTATCAACTTTCATGAAATTAATCAAAATTCCACAAACAACGGAAAAAGAGCATTCGGATTCAACCGACTCGGGGAATGATACGAAGCACAAATAACCCCGAAGACAATCCATGCGGTTTTTGGTTTGATATTACCGGATAGCACTGGGCATTTATTTCTTCTTTTCTCTTTTCAATTTTCGTTTTTCCTTTGGATTAAGCACAGCCTTTTTCTGTTGTTCCCTTTTGCCTTTATCTTTTTTTCCCTTATCGCCCATATCTGTTCCTCCTTGTTTGAAAATGATTTGCGCCGAACCGTGGCGCCGTTTTCTGACCTCATCGCTCTCTAACCGTGAACCGACAACTGTAAACGGTTACTTTTACACTTATCTTACTGATCAGATCATTGTTTTTCTAAGATGAACAAACCAACCAGAACATGATTCCTGAATCGCCCCTGTTTATCTTTGGTGATATGCTTAATCTGTGTTTTCAGGTATTCTGTTGGACATGATGAATCAGTAGGATAGTACTTTATATTCAATATGTTACCGACCTTCAGATGTTCCAGCAGATCAGAATCCTTTTTGACCACGATACATATGCCCCTTGACGATAAATTCCATATTCTGAATTGATATATTAAGCTGGCATCAGGGATTGAAAGTTCCACGCTATAATACTGATCTACTTCAGTTCTGGACTCATATCTCTTTTCGCTGCCGTCGGATATCATAACAATCTTTCTTGTTTGCCATTATCTCGAACGTTTTGTCAGGCCATCTTGGCTTTCGCGAGATCAAGCACTTTGGCCTGAACACTATCGAGCACTGAATCTCGAATAAACGCGCTCGCACCAAGGATCTCAATACCAATCAGCTTCCCTTTGGCATTGAGTTCCGGCCGTGATATTTGGGCTAACCTCAACACTGCCCGCCTCTGGTTCATCCGATATGGCAAGATGAAGAACGTCGTCTTTCTCGAAGTATGCCATGTGTGTTTTATTCATTCTTAAACCTCCCCGATTTAATTCGAGAATTGATTTGTTGCCGGCTTGTCGCATGAATCGTTACGGGCTTCAGTGTGCGTCCCTTCTGCTCATACGGTATCATGACAAGAAGTTTTTCGTGTCGGCCAATCGCGACCACACGCTCTGTCACCGTGTCCACGTATCGCTCAGTTGTTATGCAACATTGTCTTTATTTTTAAGCTGTTGCCGCAAGTGGCTGAGCAACGATAACCAAAAAACTATGCTAAGGGTAAAAGCTATCGGTCAAATACTGCCTTTCGAAAAGCGGCACAGCTTTGCCCAGTCCATCTCCAGCGCCCGGTTGTGTGCCGGGCACGGCACACGTCTTAAAGGTGAGCCTATATCTTCCAATTGTGGAAGTCAAGGCAAGTCCCAAGCCCAGCCAGATGGAGGCGAAGGGCATAGTGTTATCACAACGGGGTATCCGGTGACGGTGCTTCGGAAGGCAGTGGCTCCGCTGAGGCGGAGTAACACAAAAGCACGGGGTGACGAACAGAAATCGAGTCAGGCGTGCATTTGCGGGACCAGTCTGCAACACAAGGTTAAGTCCTCTATCCATTATAAGCAATGTCCGTATACTCGGCGCTTACGTGCTGAAAGACGTGTGTTTACCCCGGGAGGTTTTCCATGTGCCACGGGATGTCGCGTGTGACAGAAAATGGCTGAGGGCAGGGCAACCTGCTCTGATCGCATGGAAGAAGTCAGCAGAGGGCGTTGTAGCCGCAGGAGAAACGAGCCGTGAAAACCACGGAGGACTCACCCCGGCGAAGGCCCGAACGGTGCCCGGACTGAACAGTACGGGTAAATGATAGTGATTATTAGGAGCCTAATACTTATGGTTATAATGCAGCAGTTGCCTGAAATAACTGTAGCGTCTTTTATTACCGAACATCCGACAGATGGTTCCCGGCTCATGGAAATAATTCTTGAACGGGGAAATATGTTTAAACCTAAATTGAGCGATTTTTTACTCGATCTGCGCCGATCTCTTGCGCATAAAGGCTTCGCAAAAATCCTCAACGTATCCGCGGGTATGCCTGCGGTTTTTGCAAATCCTTATGCATCAAGATCTCAGCACATATCTTCGCAAAAAATCGCTCAACTTAGGTTAAAGCATTAAAGCGAGTCCGTGATAATAAGGGGGCACCCGGCCCGGAAGTTAATCTGCCTGATCAGCCGAATCGCCGTATACGGATCCGTACGTACGGTGGTGTGGGAGGGACGCTCAGCGATGGGCGTTCCTATCCCGATAGCCCGTTTTATCTTGCTTTAAGGTAGTTTTTTAAATCTCTATAATAATTTTTATGTGGGCCAATCATTATTAATTCAAGATCAGCTCCGACAAAGCGATAGGAAAGTAAATATTGAGTGTTTTTAATTTTGAATTTATGAACGTATACTCCACGAAGGTCGCCTTTTTTTTCCGCTCCAACAGATGGATTTTCGGCAATTTTTAGAATCTGTTTGTCTAGTGCCTTTTTTTCTTGTTTGCCGAATTTTTTAACTTTTCGTTCAAATGATCTGGACTGAAGAATTTTCATTGGCGATTATCCAAATTTGTACTCTGATGATTCACCTTGGTCCAGCTCTGCAAGACCGATAAGGATATCTTTAATCAGACTATAGGTTAAATCAGTATTTTCTTCAGCGCATTTTCCAATTCGTGCCCAATGTTCAATCTGGCCCGTTAACGACCGACTATCGATTTTACTAAATATCTTTGCGTCCCGAACCAAATCGTCTGTAATTCTTACTGCGGTTGTCATTACAGTTACCTCCTACATTATTATTCCAGATAACGATATTACAAAAAATAGCAAATTGCAACATATAATTGCATGGCGCAAGCGGAGGATAAATCGCTTCCTGGAATTCGCAAACGGATACCCGGTTGCTTCCATGAAGGTGTCCCTAATTTCCCAATTTCCCTTTCTCAATGGTTATCGGCTTATCCGCTATTCCAGCATAGAAAACTATAATTTCTGCTGTTTCATTGCCTTCATTCTTTCCGTAATGCCACTTATTAACAACCTCGACAATTGAATCTCCAGCTTTTAGATGTAATGACTTATTGTCTTCTGTCACTACAGTTAGTTCTCCTTTTAATAATACACCCGCATTTATCACTGGATGTTTATGTAGCGGTAATTGTACCCCCTGAGGAATTTTGATTCGTAAAATTGTGATCTCTGGCTTGCCTTTTGCGTAGTCTGGTAGATCTCTCCCGTCCCAACTTGAACTTGTTTTCGCTAATACATCAACTTTGACAGTATTTACATCCTGAGCCCAAAGATTACTTGATAGCAATAATATCAAACATATTCTCAAAAATAATTTTTTCATTTCTTTTTCCTCTTTTGACGGGTGAATTCACCTAACTTCTTAATTTTCTGGTGTAAATTTATATTTCCGCCTTAAATTCTATTTTTTCGTTACCAAATGTTGACTCAATCACCTTATGCACTCCATGCCCTGGATTTGGCTCCTTAAATATTTTTACTAACTGATATTTAGATAAAATTTTCAAGTCGTTATTTAGACTTACAGGAGTGCGCTTCATCTCTGACATTAACTCGGAGAAAAAGACTCTTCTTTTTTTTCGTAAATATTGAACTAATTTTGTTCTCTCCGGCTTAAGAATAGCCATTAAATCAAATGGGTCTACCCAAATAATATTTTTTTTTGTTACTTTCCTTCCTTCATCAATTTCTTTTGCTGTCTCTTTGGCTGAAGCAAAAAAATCGGATATTGATCCTGCTTTCAGTTCAACATTCATTTTATGAACTCCTTAACTTCTTTTTCAAAACGATTAACCAAATTTTTATAGCTTATAAAATCAGATACTTCCGATATTTCACCGAAATAATGCTTGTGATGAAAATTGTGGGTATTGTCGTATCCTATAACACGGCCATTGTCGTCAGAGAAAATGAGATGGTTTATATACGCCATGCTGTATTTAACAATTTTTCCTTTCTCGTTTTCCCATGCTTCAATTTTAAGAATCCCGCCACCTCTTTTGGGGTTGACTGGGAATTGCTCCGACACAACCTTTTTGAGTTTTGTTTTTGCCTTTTTTTCTCTTCCCATATAATCATTTTAGCAGCAAGGCAAATAATTGTAAAGCTGATTTATGTGGTTCTTCATTTCGTATTATTTAGGGCTAACCTCCGGCTCAGGGGCAGTATGCCAACAGGGCAGACTGCCCCTTGCAGACGCTTCCCTTAAAAATGATAACGAACACGGAACTCGAGCTTGTTTTCGTTTTGTTTTTCCTTGAACTCAGTGAAATTGCCGCCGTTTAAAAAAGTGAAACGCATCCGAAGTTCCCAGTTGGTAAAACCGGTATATAGCATTTCAGGGGTGACGGAATAGCTGTGGTCGTCAAGGTTAAGGATGGCGATCAATCCCGGGGTGAAGTAGAGGATATCAAAAGGATCTTTCTGGTTAATTTTGAGGTACAGATAATTGCGACCTGCCTGGGGGCTTCCAGCAAGTTGAAGGAGGGTATTATTTCCGCTGCTGAAAAACTGGATTCCCGTGTCGTCAACAAGTTGATAGAAAGTGTCCAGTTCTGTTTCTGAGAAACCGTTGCCGTTGTGATAAAATTCAATAATGGTGGTGATTTCGCTTTCGCTCAGATAACGCAGTCCCAGCAGGTATTTTTTAACGGAACGTTTACGTTTAATTATTGTGCCTGTTTTAGAAAGATAAGTCTGCTTAATTTTAGTAAGATAGGCAAATTCTCCGTGAACCTCGAAATTTGTGGCCAGGTTTTTTGAAAAATCAATGCCATATCGGGTTGAGCGGCTGTTGCCGTTGAATATTACAAAATCGATATCCGTATCCCGATAAAGCATATAAAGTTTAGCGGCAAGGTTCACATTATTCGCCTCTCCGAAATCTTCATTAATATCTTGCCATACCGGCAGGACCACAGTGGTCAACGCAACTGTCTGTAACGCTCCTCCAAAACTCTTTATCAGATCAAGACCGGCGCCGATATATCCTTCCAATGCCTCTTCAGGGTCGTTGGGATCTTTGGGCCGATCAATAAACCCTGCTGGATTCCAGGCATATCCCGTGCCCCACTTAAAAACCTTTTTTCCCAGATCAAGTGTGACAAACGGCGCTGGTTTGAGACTCAGGCCGGCCTCAAAAACATCCGCAGTATCCGACCAGCCCATATCGTCCTGACTAACTTTGGCATACAACACAGAGTTGAATGCCCATATACCCTTTTTGTAGAGGGTTTCCAACTGCATGACACCGGTTAAACGGTCAAGAGTGCTATGGCGGTCTTTGTATTGATTCAGCTTATAGAATGCGCCATCAGTATTAAAATCAATATGCTCCCATCTGACCTCTGTATATCCGCCCCATTCAAAATTTTTGGGTTCAAACTCTTCAATGTCAAAACTGTAGTCCTCTCCGGCGGTAACAGCCGAAGAGGAAAAAAACAGGATAATAATAGAAAGGAGAAATAAAAGCCTGGGTAATGCCCGGTCACAATTGACTCTCATCTCAATTCATCGACCCTGGGCAGATAATTCAGAGTAAACACCTCATCTGCAAGTTTTTTCTTATTGATCCTGGCGTAAATCATTATGGATTTATACCCTTTATACAGAGGACTATCGGTCTCAAGAATTGATGGCCGTAAAAGATTATCGCCGAAGTCTTTAATATTTTTATAATAAAGGGTTTTGATCAACATACCGCTGGCGGCATAACATCCAATGGTAACAGGCACCATGGTTTTTTTATCTACCTCCATCTTTAAGCTGTCATAGGCGATTGATGATGTTTTAGCTTTGCAATTGAGAACATATTTATCCGCTGTTTCTTCAAGAATGACAGCATCATATTCTGCGCTATAATCAAGACGCAATATGTCGGAATTGTTAAAAACACCTCCTATCACCGACTGCAGGCTCGTGATGCGCAGCGCTCTTCCCACGCTGGGAATATAAAGCCACATGTTGTCGCCCAGCCGGAGGGTTGATCTCCCTTTTTCACTGGCAGGGGACAAAAACAGAGCGACCATCCTGTCCTGCCCTTTTTTTACCGTGTATAGAACATACTCCTTTTTACTGCCGTCCGGTTCGACGTTGATGAGCTTGCGGTACATTTCATAGGATTCAGGCTGAAGGTTACGATCCACCTGAAGCAGGATTTCATTGCCATCGAGAGCTGCTGCCGTTCCGGTCACGAGTAAGCACAAAAAAACAACCAGCAGAAAGATGACATTGCTATTTATTTTGAATAATTGTTTGAACCACATCATAAGCAACTCCAGTTTTTTTTGTATATTCAATCTGATACTCCCTCAAAGCCTGTTTCATTTTATCTCCGATATTACCAGCAATAATGAGCGTTGCTCCTTTTTTTGCAATGAGTGAAGCAGCGCTTTGGCCTGCGCCACCAGGTAGATCTTTTGATGGGTTCTCTACGGCCTCAAGAAAATTACCCTTGCCATCGAAAAAAAGGAAAAAGGGGGATCGTGCGGCCTGTTGGCTTATGACTGCTGTCTTTTCCGGGCCAGTGGCAGCCACGGCAATTTTCATTGAATCAGCAGAAGCGCTTATGGTAAGACCAAAAAAAAGCAACAAAACCGAATTGACAATAATGAATTGTATCTTTCTGGTTGTCATGGGTTCCTCCATATGTAACCGTTCACGGTTCACGGTTCACGGTTTACGGTTAAAGAGCGATGAGGTCAGAAAACACCGTAACCTCACATAAAATATAAACTTTAATTTTCACACTTGCCTGCCGATGGCAGAACTGAATCTCTGGCTTCTTGTCAGCCTTGAGCGGATACGTTTTGATCAACTGTAAACTGTTAACCGTAAACTGTTATACATGCCGTAAGGCGGTTATAGGGTCCATTCTCGCAGCCTTAAAAGCCGGTTGCAGGCTGGCTAATACGGAGATGCCGATAACAATCAACCCAATGGTAATTACATCCCCATGTCCGATGACAGGCGCTAACAACAGGTCGGATTGCCGCCCGAAGTTAAAAGTTATTTCAGCGGCATTTACGGCGGCAATGCTGATCAGGCTGATAATTGTTCCGACAACTGTTCCAAGCACGCCAAGCAGAAAGCCCTCGGTCACGAACAGGGCCATGATTTTGCCGGGCAATGTACCAATGGCGGAAATGGTGCCGATTTCATTGATCCGCTCGTACACAGCCATGATCATCACATTCATTATGCTGACCAGAACAATGGCCACAAGCATGATTTTAATGAAAAATGTCATGAGGTCAATCATTTGTGCGATATTGTAAAACGGTGTCAGCTTTTCCCATGTGTGCAATTCAAATACCGGTTTATCCTGCTTGTCTTTAATGGAAGCAAGTTCAGCCTTGAGCCTGGAAAAAACAGAGGGAAGATCATCCATGTTTTTAAGCCGTACAGCTATTTCACTGATTTCAATGCCATTGATGCGCAGCAACTCCCTGGCATCATTTAGATGAATAACCCCATCCCGGCCCCCGGGGCCGGAAATGCCTTCAAGTACACCACCGACAGTGAAAGTCTTCCCATTGACCGAACCGTCCTTGTTATTGGCCACCAGCACAATACTGTCACCCACCTTCACCTTCATGCCCTTTGCAATCAGTTCGGGAATGAGGATTTCGCCTTTTTGCAGCAAAACAACTTCCTTTTGTCCTTCAATGATACGGTCTTGAAGCAAGGGAACGGTTTTGACTTCTTGTTCAGGAATGACTGCATTGAGTCTGATGTTGGTGGTTTCGGTAAAATTGCTGAACATGGCCCCAAGCTTGATACGCATGGAAAAGGATTCAACCGTATCCATATTGTTTAAAACATCTTTCACCTTTGCGACCTGTCGTTCATTCAGGTTACGATCGAGCGGCAGGTTGTCAATGGAGGCCAGATAGCCTCTGCGGTGGATCTGCAAATGGCCAAGCATGGAGTCCGTTATCTGGCCAACCATCATATCCTTAAAAGATCCTGTTACGGAAATAAAAAGCAATACCGCCACCACTCCCAGAGTGATCAGCGCAGATGTCAGCATTGTGCGCCGCTGATATCGGCGAAGATTTCGGGCCGCAATTTTAATAATATTAAACATGAGCCCCTCCGTTGTTCTTTTGTAGAAGCCTGCCGTCTTCAAGTGTAAAAATTATTTCTGCATTCCGCATGACCCTGGGGTCATGGGTGGAAAAAATAAAGGTGGTGTCTAATTCATCGCGCATCTTTTTCATGAGATCGATAATCCGGCTTGCCGTTTCCCCGTCTAAGTTTGCAGTCGGTTCATCAGCCAGCACCAGTTTGGCATTGGTTACCAGGGCACGGGCAACCGCTGTCCGCTGCTTCTGACCGCCCGATATCTGGCCTGGATATTTGTTAGCCTGATCCCCCATGCCAACGGCTTCGAGCAGATCGTTCACCTGCTTTTTGCGCTTTTGTTCAGGCCAGTTTTGCACCATGAGTAACGGATATTCCACGTTTTCAAAGACCGTCAACACCGGAATCAGGTTAAAGTCCTGGAACACAAAACCGATATGTTCGCCCCTGAAGCGCGCAGCCTGCTTACGGTTCAGACGGGCTATATCCTGGTCCGCAACATGTAAAGACCCGCCTGTAGGCGGATCGAGGCAGCCAATCATATTGAGCAGTGTGCTTTTACCGCTGCCGGAGGGCCCGACAAATGAAACAAAGGACGCCGGTTCGATGCTGAAATTTACACCTCGAATGGCCTTAACTGTAATTTCACCGAT
>Ga0255429_1147_pt1 | contig 14944 bp, 12 predicted proteins | sample ANMaggSeSYBR02H9_FD_182636 | JGI IMG/M metagenome (GOLD analysis project Ga0255429, IMG submission 182636) | Sediment cell enrichment communities from methane seep in Santa Monica Basin, California, United Staets - ANME aggregate JGI... | ecosystem: Environmental > Aquatic > Marine > Cold seeps >... | reverse complement strand
ATGTTAGAAAGAGCAAAAGATAATAATCTAACTGGCCTGGTGAGTGTATGGACAATCTTTCAAAAAGAAACACTCGCTCTTTATCAACTTATCTCGTCAGACGAAAATGATATTTTTACAGGAATGGGGACTTTTTTAGATATAGCCCAAAAAGGTAAAAGACTGCCGGCTACTTTGGGGCGACTTTTAGAACTTCTAAAAAAACAGGGAAGATTTCAGGACATTGAACTCTATGCTAAATATATTGAATTAAATAAACAGATACCTCAAAGAAGAGGGAACGTCGGGAAAGAGAACTTATGACTGACGATTTACCATCTTGAACCTGAAGCCAACTACTTATAAATTAATCCTTTCTGAAAAAAAGGTCTTTTAATGGCAGAATTTTTATATCAGGATATGTTTACTCTTGGAGATGATTATACGGAATATCGCCTGTTAACTCAGGAGCATGTTATTTCGAAATCCTTTGAAGGCCTGGATATAGTAAAAATTGACTCAGAGGGGCTTACTCTTCTTGCCGAGCAGGCGTTTAGAGATATATCCTTTCTGCTGAGGCCGTCTCAACTTAAATTACTGGCAAATATTGTTAATGACCCGGAGAGTTCCGATAATGACAGATATGTTGCGGTTGAGATGCTGAAAAATGCGGTTATTTCTGCCGAAGGCGTATTCCCCATGTGCCAGGACACAGGAACGGCTATTATAACAGGTAAAAAGGGGCAGCAAGTCTGGACAAACTTTTCCGATAAAGAGTCTCTGTCAAGGGGTGTTTTTAATGTTTATACAAAAAACAATCTTCGTTATTCACAATTAGCTCCCTTGACAATGTATGACGAAAAAAATACAGGTTGTAATCTTCCCGCACAAATTGAGCTGTATGCAACACAGGGAGATGAATATAATTTTCTTTTTATTGCAAAAGGAGGAGGCTCCGCCAATAAGACTTTTCTTTATCAGAAAACAAAAACTGTTTTAAAACCGGATGAGCTTATAAACTTCATGAAAAGCAAAATGAAGTCGCTGGGCACTTCAGCATGTCCGCCTTATCATCTTGTTTTTGTAGTGGGGGGAACTTCTGCTGAAGCGAACCTGAAAACAGTGAAACTTGCTTCAGCAGGATATCTTGACAGTCTTCCTTACACAGGGAACGAATTCGGGCGGGCATTCAGAGATTATGAACTTGAAGCTGAGTTGCTTGGCATATCACGAAAACCTGGAATAGGCGCACAATTCGGAGGTAAATATTTTTGTCATGACATAAGGGTGATACGCCTTCCGCGTCACGGAGCATCCTGCCCGATTGGTCTTGGTGTTAGCTGCAGCGCTGACAGAAACATTAAGGCGAAAATTACAAAAGGAGGAATTTTTCTGGAAAGACTTGAGACTGATCCGGAAAGATATTTGCCGAAGCCCACCTGGACAGACCATAATGCGGTTAATATTGATTTGAATAAATCAATGGATGAGATAAGCGGCATTTTAAACGGATATCCTGTTTCAACGCGCCTCTTGCTTACAGGTAAGCTTGTTGTTGCAAGGGATATAGCCCATGCAAAAATCAAGGAACAAATTGAAACAGGTCAGGGCCTTCCTGAATATCTCAAAAAATATATTGTTTATTATGCAGGTCCGGCAAAGACCCCTGAAGGCTATCCTTCCGGTTCCTTCGGGCCTACTACATCGGGGCGCATGGATTCCTATGTGCCGCTTTTTCAGGAGCATGGGGGTTCTTTGATTATGCTGGCAAAAGGAAACCGTTCCGGAATTGTGACAGAATCCTGTAAAAAACACGGAGGATTTTACCTTGGCTGTATTGGTGGAACTGCAGCCAGGCTGGGCAAAGAGTGTATAACTGATATTGAAACCATTGAATATCCTGAGCTTGGCATGGAGGCTATCTTTTTGATTACCGTCAAGGATTTTCCTGCGTTTATAATAACAGATGATAAGGGCAATGATTTTTATGAAAACATTCTGAATTAAAAATTTTCAATGTCTTTTCTTAGTTCATGAGTAAAATCATAAACTTTGAATCTGAAGCAACTAAAATATCGAACATATTGCCTTGCATAAAGTATGATACTGATAAACATGAGAAGTACCTGAAAAGCTATCACTGAAAGATCTTATTCTAAGCAAAATCATGGAAACTGAGCGCAAACATTTAAGGAAACATCGATAAAACAAGATTTTTATGTGTTGAGGGAGCGATCGCTGGACGAATTGCTTCACCACCAGCCCCACTGCTCCCCCCTTCCTATGCCGCATAGTCTTCAAACAGATCAAACAAGGCCGACTTAATTTATATCTTAGAAAATATATTTTTGAGATATAATTCAGTAATTCTAATTATGGAATTTAACAATATTTTTAAATTATTCCAAATAGTTAATAGTATGACAATTTTTTGTAAGCTTTAACTACGTTTCAAAAAACATAGAAAAATCGCAAAAATAAGCGAAAAATCGACTTGCCCAAATTTAATTAAAGCTTATAACCTTAGGAAATTTCATTGAATATTCCATAATGAGAATTGCTGGATATAATTTCAGAAAGTTGACTTTCAAAGCATAAATAGCTTATCTAATAAAATTATTGTATAGTTATATTAAAGGCGATTAGTTGAATGTTATCCTTATATTATTATCAACGGACTGATATATGCCGAATGAAAATCTAACCTCAAAAAAACTTCCCTCAAGCATACTGAATTACTTTGCAGCCTTTACAGAAACAAAGTTTAATTTCAGAACGCTTATTAATTACCGCTGGACAAATGATGAACTTACTCTTGATTTATCATTATTCCAAAATTTTCAAAAAAAATTAATAGAACTAATAAAATCAGGTGACAATAAATCTATTGTTATCAAAAGCAACGAATTTACTTTGTCGCTTTTGGGAGATGATATCCGGATTGAAATAGAAAAATCTCTTTCTAATGCGTTTGGCAAGGACTACCTGAAAACATGCGTGGAGCAAGAGACAAGCAGAATAATTGAACAGGATAAAATTCTTATTGCTTCAGATGAAGGCGCACAGCATTTTGATATAAGTGAGCATTCGGAAGTCGATGAAGAAAAGCAAAGAGAAAAAGCCTTTCGTGAAGGAACCAGGAAATATAACCGCGCAATAAGAAAACAGTTAGAGATTATCCTCATTGAATTACAGGATAAAAAGATTGATCAGTTAAAGGAAGAGCTTGGTATTGAGAATGTGCCGGCATCAATTTTTAACTCAAGCAATTATCTAAAGAAACATTTCGACTCTCTTCAGCTTTTTGCGAGAGACTGTAAAACAATAGAAGAATATTTTGAAAAGGTAATAAAATATTTTAACGAAAGCATTGAAGATATAATTCTGTATGATTTGTTTATTAATATTCAAAAATATGCACGGTTCAACATAACCGGCACACAATATCTTTTTTTTCACGAACTGAATAAAAAAGGAGAAAATTCTACTTCAGAATCATATCCGATATTTTTTATCGAAGCTGATTTTGTTCTTGGACATGATGAAATAACTATATCTTTCCAGCGCAATCTTGTTCTGATTAATACACCTGCTGTAAATTACTTTAGATTTCCATCGGTTCTTACAACGCCAAGGTCTTCAACTTTTCAAAATGCTGCCATTGATCTCGGCGGGATTGAGGTGTTTTTACAGGCTCAATATGGCTGGACAGAACCATTTGTGCTTGAAATCCATTTTAAGCAGATATCAGCTCCCAAAGATATTTATCCAGATATTAAATGTCGCATTGGTTTTCAGGTTGTTCGAAAGGAAAACAAAAAGCTTTTAGATTACTCATTTGTTTGGATCGCCTGCCGAAGAAAACCTGTACAATCTCCTTATAAATACAGACTTTGTAAAATCAAACAGAGGGCATATCAAAATTGTACCGCAGTTCAAAATCGGAGAATACATAAGGGCTGAATTTGAAAGGCAGATACCAAAGTATCGGGTTGACTTTTTGATTACCTTTTCCAGAGAAGGAAAGGAAAAGTCATTTATTCTGGAATATGACGGAGTGGAATTTCACACTAAAAATCCTGATATGGTAACCAGGCATAATTTTACACAGGAGTATCTTGATTATGATGTGAACCGTCAGATAGAGCTTGAAAGCTATGGCTACAGGTTTTTACGTTTGAACAAGTTTAATCTGCGGCCGGAACATGATGGTGAGACAAAGACGGATGTTTTGGATAGATTTTTAAGAAAAGCGTTTGCAGTTGAATGATACTGATTGAAATCATTTCTCCAACAACTTGTTGGAGAAATTCCCTGGGAGTAAAATGTTGAAAAGATTCCTGCCACATAGAGCGAAGTGGTTAAAATCTATTATCGCTTTTGCGAATGGAGCTGGAGAGGAGTTAATTCTTGGGGTAGATGATAAAAGCAGAGATATAGTAAGAACAGAAATTTTTTATGATAAAGATGCGTTAGAATCAACTGACTGCGGCATGCGGGAGGGGTTATCAAATGAATGATTCATTAGAAAAGGCAATAAAGACTATTGTCAAGGTAGCCGAACCTGACAAGATTATCCTGTTTGGCTCACATGCAAGAGGTGATGACAAACCGGATAGCGATTATGACCTTCTTGTTTTGAAAAGAGGTGTCAAAAAACAGCGTTCATTAACTCAGAAGATATATTTGAGCTTTAAAGATATCGGAGCTCCCATAGACGTTATTGTAGCTGATTTAGATAAGTATGAGCATCTAAAAACGGATCCTTACCTGATTTATTCCGAAGCTGATAAGAATGGAAGGATGGTTTATGAAAAATCTTGATAAGGCAAACGAGTGGTTGAAAAGGGCAAAAAGCAACATGGCGCGTGCAAAGTCAGGCAGGGTTTCACCTGACATACTTTATGAAGACCTTTGCTATGATGCCCAGCAGGCTGTGGAAAAAGCTTTTAAATCAGCATGTATTATTCACGAGATTGTTTTTCCTAAAACACACGATATTGCTTATCTTATTGAGCTATTGGAAAAAGGGGGCGTGCATGTGCCCGTAAACTTGCAAAATGCAAAAATATTAACAGGTTATGCCGTTGAAACCCGTTATCCTGGAGACTATGAACCGGTGGATGAGGAGGACATTAGAAAAGCGATTGAGATTGCAAAAGAGGTTCTGAAGTGGGTGAAAAAAGAAATGGACAAAGGTCAACGTCCTCCTGATCCTCAGAAAAGTCTTTTTGAGTGAAGGTAAATTATTGATATAGAAATGTTGTTTTGATCGCTGTTTTTACGAGCAGGAATGTCCTGAATCTTTGCTTTTTGTCAGATATTCCGGCCCCTCATTTCGAAGAATATTTACGCAAACTGTCAAGCCTTTCCGATGAAGGTGCCAGGAAGAACCTGAATGAACTCATCGAAAAGAATATAGTGGAGTCAAGAGGTAAAGGAAGAAGTATACATTACATTCTGAACTGAGTTGGCGATTAGTTGGCGATTCTGGCAATTACTTGGTGATATCCGTAGACTCATTCAAACTGCCAAACAAAATGTTTCCCTTACGGTTAACGCCGGCTTGACCATTCTTTACTGGCAGATCGGCAATCGTATCCGCCAGGATATTTTGAAGGACAAACAGCAACTATCGATCTATCAGAAATGGTCAAAAAAATGTGTTCGAGAGGATAGGCAAGGCCGGCAAGGGAATTGCTTATCAATTGCCTTAATTGACCAATAATTGACTAATGACGCAAAGTACATCATATAATATATAGCGCAATAAAGGTGTTATAACATTCTTATCTTATTCTCTTTCCCCTGTCGAAGATCACGACTTGGCGGGGGTGAGGGAGGAAAAAAGCAGAAAACGTGAAATTAATTATCTGAAAATCTATATATCTGTCACTGGTTATATGTTAGGCCATCATTTTCAAAACAATAAGCGGGCTGACAAGTCCTACCTGACCAGGCGAAACTGGCGGCCTGTTTCGTTGAGGTCAGTACTGGCTCATCAGCCATACCGCCGGCAGGTGAGCTTTTATATGAGAGAATTCAGAAAAATAAGGATATCGTAGTGTGTAAAATAAATGAAGACGAAATTGCCCAGCTTTTAAGTCATACTGAAAGTTTGCTAAAGCATATCTATTGGGTAAGACAGAAACTCACAGTCAAACCAGATAAAGAGCATACTACCACATCTATTAATTTTAATGATATAAATGAACGCCGGGTTGACTTCTTAAGAGAGCTAATCAATACAATTGTAGCATGGGTCTATGGGCAGGCGAGACAAAGAAAACTGTTTGATGAAAGAGTTGCAAAAGCAAATGGTGATTATGGAAATGCGTCAACTTTTTTAGCAACACAGGCATTTTCAAAATTCCGCCCTGGCCACCCACAAGGACAATTTGGTGAATTATTGCTATTCAATTTTATCCAATTCTTTTTTTCTGCTGTCCCACTTCTCAGAAAACAGAGAATAGCAACGTCGGTTGGGCATGAAAGATATGGTGCAGATGCAATACATTACAAAAAGGATGGTAACAACAATATTTTTATCCTTGGTGAATCAAAATGCTATAAAAGTAAATATCAGTTTAAGAACGCATTTGTCACTTCTTTAGAAAGCATTGTGTCTACTTTTAACAGAATGGACGAAGAATTGAGTCTCTATATCTATGATGACTTTATTGAACCAGAACTTGAAGGAATAGCTAAGGCATATAAATCAGGCGCTCTTAAAAATATACATTTCGAATTAGTATGCCTTCTTGCTTACAATGAAACTACCAAAATTACAGGTGGGAATGAAGAAGAAATAAAATCATCTATTATATCAATCGTTCAAAAGCGATGTAAATCTATTGAAGAGAATATATACAAATCAACTGACGATCGAATCTTAACGCGATTAAATTACATCATATTTCCTATTTGGAGACTTGATTCTTTATTGGATGAGTTCCAACGAATTATCGGGACAGCGTAATGACAGATACAGACAGAAAAAGAATTATTAAAGCACTTCTATCCTTTGAGCATAAAAAAATTGCCTACAAGCTTAATTTCATTAGCAACGAAATCCCAGAGATTGATTCCGTCTTGCTCAACGAGGCCATTGGTCTGATTGATGAATCGTCCCGAACCAATGATGAACATTGTAGAAAAATTGTTATTATATTAAGCGCTATACTATGGTCATATAGAAAAGAAGGGTGGGATGGATTAAAAAATTTTTTAATTCTTGTTTTATCTAGAATCGGATATTCACCCTCGTCGATTATGGTTGATGAAGAATATGATAGGGAAAATGGACGGCATTCGGCAATGGATAGTTTGATAAATCAACTGTCTGTAACAATACATCAATTAAGATATGAAGTTAAAATTCAAGAACAGTCATTTTTGTTGACCCGTTTTCAAAAGAACATATGGGATAAAATAGACAGCAATCAGATATTGGGAATATCAGCTCCTACTTCTGCTGGGAAATCATTTATTATCGCTTTGAAAGCAATAGAACTATTGCTAAATCAAGATGGCACTATTATCTACATCGTTCCGACTTTAAGCCTTGTATCACAGGTTTCCCTTGATTTTAGAAAATTGCTAAACAAATTCCAAATACGCGGTTATGAGATATTGAACACATACAATGGGTTATACACAGAAAATAGGAAGGTATTTGTTCTGACTCAAGAAAAAGCAATTGGTGCATTCTCCCAAAGCAACAGTCCATTCAATGATGTACGGATGCTTGTTGTGGATGAAATACAAAATGTTGAACGAGTGGCCAATGAAAATGACCAGAGGGCAAAAACACTTTATGACTTATTAATTGAATTCAGGCATTCAACTAAACCTGACCATACCGTAATTTCAGGGCCACGGATTGAAAAGATTGGTAATCTTGGCGTAGAAGTATTTGGTGAAGAAACGGATGAAGAGGAATCCAAAAGTTCCCCTGTTGCGAGCATCACGTATTCAATCACCAAAAATGATAACCGATATTATCTTAAGCAATATACGGATATAAGTGAAATGCCGTTAATTTTGCCCATTGAAAATACAGCCCAAATTGCGGGGACAGGTGGTGTTCAATACCGACAAGAATTCCATGATTTTTTATTAAATGTCATTACTGCCCTGGGTGATAATAGCAAGAATATCGTATTTTCACCAACTACTGGGCAAGCGAGGAAGACAGCCATTGCAATAGCAAATGCATTCCCATGTGCCAACATTAAAAACCTACAGTCCTTAATTGACTATCTTTCAGATACTGTTCACAGCCAATATGATCTTTGTAATACTCTCAGGAAAGGATCAGCCTATCATCATGGGAAATTGCCGCACCATGTCCGACGAGTTTTGGAAAAAGCTATCTCTGAAAAAATGGTAAACAATGTAGTTTGCACCACGACCCTGATGCAAGGAGTAAATCTTCCTGCTCAAAATATTATTATCAGGAATCCGAATCTTTTTGTTTCAAGCAGGTATGGTACTCCTAAGCTGACACATTATGAAATTGCTAATCTTCGGGGTAGGGCTGGTCGGTTGCTAAAAGATTTCATGGGCAGAACATTTGTTTTAGATGGAACAGCATTTGAAATTAATAGTGATGCACAACTTGAGCTGTTTGAAGAGGCCACTAAAGAAATTCATCCTGGTTACGGTGATGTTTATAGAAATAATGAGGAAGCAATCGAAAATGGGCTATTAAATGAAGAAGTTCCAACCGAAGAAAATAAAGAATATTCATTTCTATTGACATATATCAGGCAGTCAATTCTGCGCCATAAGGAACATGCTTTGGAAAGGTTTGAATCTGTAGGAATTGAACTTGAACATTATAAATTCATGGAGATACAGCGTGAATTGAATAACTTAGCTGTTCCTATTGATATTTGCTTAAAAAACAGATATTGGGATCCCCTTGATATAAATACCTTGTTTTTAAATAGAGGTGAATTTATCTTGCCATCTGTCCCCGCTGAGAGTGGTATTGCCGATACCTTAAAAACTGTTATCACTTTGCTAAAAAACTACTTTCCTTTATATTATCAAAGGTATTTCAACATACCAGAAGGTGGTCAAGGTATATTGCTTTCGGTATGTATTAATGCTGAAAATTGGCTGAGAGAAAAGCCCTTAAAAGATATCTTAAATAGCGATTATCATAATAATCCAGACAATATTGAGAAAACGATAAGCATGCTGCAAAACAAAATATCATATGGTCTCCCAATGTTGCTGAAACCAATTTATGATATTAAATTGTCTGACAACCCATTTTTAAGGTATATAGAACTTGGAGCATATCGGCCAGTTACAAGAAGGCTTATCGAATATAGCATCCCAAGAGAAACAGCAATATATTTAACTGATAGATATTTGATGAGTTTGAATATTGAGTCAAATAATTTTGATAGAGAGCTAATACAAATTTTGAAGAGTAATTATGGTGACTTAGGATACTGGATTAGAGCTCAATTAGAGATTTTGCTTTAGGATAATGCATGACTCTGTTGATTTACTCCGATTTTAGAAATCAGGGCACAATATATCGTATCCAATTTTTCAAAATCGGAGTAAATCAACAGAGTCATATATATGGAGAAATTAATCATATAAGTCACTTCAGTAGACAGCAAGGAAATCGCTGCTTTAGCTATAGCTGTTTTTCTCATTAACTACGCCTTTTGCAAAAGCCTTGTCCCTGCGGCTTGCAGCAGAACTCTTCATTAGGTGAATGCCTATGATCGCTTAGAATCCAGGAGTATTTCATTGTGAAAACAGATCTTTCAGACGAAGAAAAAAGATTAATCGCTGACGCGTTAAGCAATAATATTGAACCGCCCTCGGAGCTGATGACAAAACTCTTTCCGGATCTAGGGGAAAAATTCGATGTGGCGAAACTGGACAGGGCTAAAATCGTCACCCTTGAATATGCTGGGAAAAGAAGCGAAGCCGCTATTTTGAACCAGGCATTTCCGACAGATGCCGGATCGCCGCTCCAGGTTGAACGGTGTTTTAAAGGCGGCAGCCTGACCGGCGAAACCCAGCTTGATTTATTTAAAAAAGCAAAGAACGGAAGGGATGATAACTGGCAGAATCTGATTGTGCAGGGGGATAACCTGCAATTTCTGAAGACCTGTCACCGGAATGCTGATCCGCTGATCAAGGATAGAGTCAAGGGCAAGGTGAAGCTGTTTTATATTGATCCGCCGTTTGCGACGAGGGGAGATTTTACCACAAAAGAAGGCGAAGATAGCTATGCAGATCGTGTTGATCGGGCAGAATTCATCGAGCAAATTCGCGAACGGTTGTTATTCATGCGCGGACTATTGGCAAAGGAAGGAAGCATCTTCGTCCATCTTGATCAGAGAATGAGCCACTTCATAAGGACAGTACTCACGGAGATATTCGGAGAAGAGAACTTCCGAAACGAAATTATCTTGCCTGGCAGAGCTTCAAAAAACCTTCAGCAGCAGTTTGATGAAATCGCCCGTCTGAATGTTCGACATGATAATCTCCTGTGGTACACTGCGTCCTCGTCAACTAAGATTCCACCACCATGGATCGAGAAACACAACAAAGGGAACCCAGAGGGTCATTGGCACCACTTTTGGAGCACTGCCGATCGTCCGACAATGAGGTATAAGCTGTTTGGGATTACACCGCAAACTGGTCAATGGGTTTGGAAAGAGGAGCGGGCAAAGCTGGCAATCAAGCATTATCAAAGGTTTCTTGAAGAGGGCGGCGGTCGTATTTTATCAGAATATTGGCGTGATACTGGTTGTGCACTTCACTTTATAAGAAAAAGTCCTGATGATGGAAAGCCCCAATACTGGCGAGCACCAGCAGAAAACAGGTTGGCCGATACAATGTGGGCTGGGATCCCAGTTTACAGCAATACAACGAAATACCCAACAGAAAAGAGCGAACAATTGTTAGCGCAAATTATCGATTTCGTAACATCTCCCGGCGATATAGTTATGGACGTATTTGCCGGCTCCGGCACCACCGCGGCAGTTGCGGAAAAACTCGGCAGGCGCTGGATCGTTTGTGATTTTGGCAAACACGCTATCTACACCATGCAAAAGAGGATGCTAAGAATCGGCGAGTCAAAAACGCTCGATAAGGATGTAAAGAAAAACCAAAAATATGGCAAGCCGCCAAAACCGTTTTGCGTGGTTTCCACAGGGGCATATGATTTTTCACGCATCATGAAGCTGCGTGAAAACAAGGATGCCTATATTGATTTTGTGTTGGGCCTTTTTCAAAGCAGCCGAGATGAAAAGGATTTGTCGGGCAAATACAGACTTACCAATATTTTTGGTGAAAAGGACGGCGATCCGGTCGAGGTTTACCCTGTGTGGAATGACGAGTATTTGAAAAACATCAGGATTGACGATAAGTATCTCAAAGGGATCATTTTACAGTCGCGTGGCAAACTAAAGGGCAATTATTACATCATCACACCGGAGACCTGCACCCTGATCGGTGATAGCACTATGAAAAACAGTGCCGGCAATGATGTTCATTTTAAGATGCTGAAGTTTCCATACAAAATACTGGAAGATGTGTCCCGCAATTTCCAGATACAGCAGCAGCCAAGCTCCCAGGAAAATGTCAATAACCTTATCAATTCCACAGGGTTCTATTTTAATGATGATATTGAGATTGAAATTGAGAGAATAAAACAGGGTTTGAAGATCACACGATTTGAGACAAAAATACTGGATAAGCAGGAAAAGCGTTTAAAAGGGCTTGACGGGCTTGCGATGCTGCTTGTGGATATTGATTATGACGGTGAGATTTTTGATATGGACAGGACGGTATTTGCCAAAGATATTAGCGTTGACGGCAAAATCAGAATGACAGGTTTGACGGAGAGCATTGCCGTTATTGCCATTGATAAACATGGCAATGAGAGCAAAGCGTTTATAGTATGAAGGTGGAAGTCTGACGAATTACTGCGTTTTTTTTGAAAGGAGGTGGCACATGCAAGAAAGCATTCTAACAACTGATCAGTATAAAGATCTTAGTAAAAAAATTATTTATGCAGTTGATACGAAATACAGAATTATTCCGCTTAATTCCTTAAAGCATCCTAAATATCACTTAAAAGCTCCCATCTACGTTAGTCTGGAATTTGAAGAAGATAAAGTGATTGCGAGTTTTGATGATATAGAGGCTTTCTCTTATGCCGACACCACTTCTGAAGCCATAGACTTGCTTTCCAACGAAATCATTCAGATTTTTGAAGATTTGATGGAAGATAAAGAGAATCTTGGCAGTCTGCCTCGAAAGTGGTTGCAATATCTGGAGGAAATCATCGAATGCAGATAAAAAAGAATGAGATTGGAAAAATTTTCAAAAAACTCAAGCTTGAGGTAAGATCTACAAAACACCGATATGGATGGTTTACTTTTCAAGGGAGAAAGATATTGAGGGTTCATTACTCACATGGCAAAGGAAACATTCCAGGAAAGGTGTCAGATAAAATTAGAAGTCAATTAAAGCTTACACAAAAGGATTTCAGGAATCTTATAAACTGTCCGCTGTCACTGAAGGATTACGAAACAATCCTGAAAAAAAAGGATCTAATTTAGGATAGATGCATTTACTCATGTTTTTCAAACTTTGGTGCAAGCATCTCCTTCTCTTCTCAATGAAAGAGAAGGAAAAATGAGATTAGTTAAGATAAAATGGCAAAGAGACCGAAAAGACAGAAAGCGATTAAAAGACTGAATTTGTCCGACCACACTCTGGATATAAATATCCGGAGGTGCAATTATAACAAGTTCAGTTTTTCTGATATAGAGGAATATGTCAGCGAGCTTGTCGGATCGCGCGATTATCAGTACGATGCTATTAAACAAATCATGATTTATCTTTGGGGCGGCAGTTACAAGAGCATTGCTGAACTTGGAAGAGAAAATTATAAACAGAAATTGCAGATTCAGCAGCGCTTTGGGACAGAAGAAAATTTTTTCCACCAATTGCCCCTTCCTGAGCGTCTATCCGGGGTGGTGCACATGGCTACCGGCACAGGGAAATCTTATGTGATATTTGCCATCGCCTGGCTTTCCCTTGTCATGGGGCTTACAAAACGGGTTCTTGTGCTTGGCCCGGCCTCAACCATCATCGAACAGGGTTTGCGCGAAAAATTCAAGGAATTGATAAACAAAAGAGAATTCAACAGCAAGCTTCAGCAAAGATATCGTGGGAAAGCCATTAATCTTCTTACAGACAACGACCCCATAGAAGACGACTCCATTGTGATTGAAAACATCAACGCAGTTTACACCTTTGGCGGTATCACCGACACCTTATTCAAAAATACCGACGAAGTTCTTGTGCTCGGAGATGAAATCCATCATGCCTATTCACATCTGAAATATGCAGACAATCGTCTTGTTCTTGACAAGGAAGAAGGACCGGAAGGGAAGAATAATGAAGCAAGAGACGAACGGCTGTGGATGCGCTTTTTGCAGGAAAACAGCAAAATTACCAGACACATCGGCTTTACCGGCACACCCTATAACAAGGATGAATATTTTGCCGATATTATTTACAACTACTCTATCAAGGATGCAACCGAAGAAAAATATATCAAAAAGATCAATTCGATTATCCGTACCGAGACTGATGAAGGCAACGACCGCCTCACTATTGATCAGCGATTTGAGATGGTGCTGAAAAATCATCTGGAAAACAGGGAGAAGTATGCATTTAGGAATCATGCGGGCAAACGAAGGTTAAAACCGATAACAATTTTTATTTGCCCTAATATAAAAAACGCTCAAAAAAGAAGTGAGGAGTTCATCAGATTTCTGGCCCGATATAAAAAAAAGCATCAAGATATGCAGGGAACTGATTCCGAGGTCGTAGATAAAATACGCAAAAAAGTAATTTGCGTTGTAAGCAAGGTTTCCAAATCAGAATACAAACAGGAGCTTGATAATATCGAAGAAACAGACCCGAAAAAGATCGGCGGGAGCGTGGAGTTTGTTTTTGCGGTCAACAAGCTTTCAGAAGGCTGGGACGTGGATAATGTCTTTCAAATTGTTCCAATGGAAGAGAGGGTCTTTAATTCCAAACTTCTTATTTCGCAGGTGCTCGGCAGGGGTATGCGTATCCCACGAAAAGTTCCCAATGCGCACATTCAGCAAAACTATCCTGTTCTCATTGTTACAAATCACGATAAATTTGCCGATCACATCAGAGATCTGATTGACTCGGTTACCGAAAGCGACATGTATCTTACCTCTTTGCCTTTGACTGACGGGGAACAAGGAAGAGGCGCGCATAATTTTACCCTGTTTAATCTCAATTATATCCCAAACATACGTTTTGAAACGGCTGACCGTGTAGATCAGGCGCCGCCTGGGAAACTTGCATTAACACCATTTGAGGGAAAACTTGGTGTTAAAGTGATAAGGACTAAAGACGAAAAGCGGTATGAGCTGGCAAGGAATTTTTATACAGTCGATCAGATTGTTTACGATATCTTTAACCGTTTTAAATATAGAACGTTTGAGGCATTGCATTTTGATTTTGGCAGTGTGGTTGTAGATGACCATTACCCTGAAGAAAATGAAATCAGGCAGGTTATTCTTGACGCCATGAAAGAGGCCGGAATCAAGGGAGATAAGGTTTCGGAAGAGAACAGAAAACAAATCGATAATTATTTTAACCAGTTTTTGCCACGGGGAAAAACGAATCGGGTTTTTGAAAATATTTCAGGGGATTTGATTCCGGTCGATACTGCCGAAAAAATGGACAGGACCGGCATCCGGGTGAGCGAGCTTGAAAGGGACGGAACCGCATTCTTAAGCGAGGATTATGAAACCGAGGTCGGAGAAACAAACAAATTTGTGCTGGAATATATTAACGAATTAAGAGGACGTCCAAAAGATAAACAACAGCTTTCCCTTTTTAAGCCTGAAGATTTTGTGGAGAGAAG
>Ga0255429_1146_pt1 | contig 14995 bp, 15 predicted proteins | sample ANMaggSeSYBR02H9_FD_182636 | JGI IMG/M metagenome (GOLD analysis project Ga0255429, IMG submission 182636) | Sediment cell enrichment communities from methane seep in Santa Monica Basin, California, United Staets - ANME aggregate JGI... | ecosystem: Environmental > Aquatic > Marine > Cold seeps >... | reverse complement strand
CCCCTTGCCATTGGCTACCCTTCGCCTCCATCAGGCTGGGTCTGGACTTTACCTGAAATATGTGTCACTATTTCAGATAGCACCATTTAGCAGCCGGGCCTTGCCCGGCACACAACATCGGCGTGCAAGGGACGGCGAAAAACACGCGCCGCCCTTGACGCCCGGCGTTGGCCTTGACAGAAAACGACGATGATGTATGATTATAACATATACATTATTGGAGGTGTCGCATGATAAGAACCCAGATATATTTGACAGATCGTCAACGTTCTGAATTAGCCGCTATTTCAAAAACTTTTGGGAAAAAACAAAGTGAACTCATACGAGAAGCCGTTGACCGGCTCATCGCCCAAGCGGGTCACAGTCGGCGGGAAATTGTATTACGTGAAGCCGCAGGAATCTGGAAAGACCGCGCAGATCTTCCTGACTTCAAGGCAATACGCGCCGAATGGGACAGGCGCTAATCATGACCGGATCATTTCTTCTTGACACAGATATTCTGGTAGATTTTTTTCGAGGATATGGTAAGGCGGTAATCTTTGTAAACGTAAATTCCTCTCGGATTATTCTGTCGTCCATCGTTATTGCAGAGTTGTATGCTGGTGTAAAAGGGGAGTCTGAACTAACAGTTTTGGAGAATTTTGTTTCCCTTTTCCGGATTCTCCCTGTAACTTCTGAAATCGCCAAAACAGGAGGACTTTATAAGCGGGATTATGGCAAGTCTCACGGTGTGGGGCTCGCAGACGCGATTATAGCTGCTACTTGCGAAGCAGAAAATGTAGAGCTAAAGACACTAAATATCAAGCATTACCCAATGATAAATGGCCTAAAACCTGCCTATAAAAAGTAAAAGCCCATAGGGGAAGGGACGCCCATCGCTAAGCGCCCCTCCCACACCACCGGATATACGGATCACGTATCCGGCGATTCGGCTGGTCAAAACAAACACAAATGAACAATCTAGTCTGCCTGGCCTTGGGGAACGCAACGATACCAGCATTTTCCCGCCTGTGGCGGGACTGGTCCCGCAATGGAACCGGCACTTTCGAAAATAGCTAATTTTGCTTTAGATGAAATTACAAGCGGACAGTTTCCAAACTTACCCAAGCTGGCAATTACCGGATTGTTAAACGATTTTCAATATTCCTGGTTGCGACGATTCAAAATTCCTTACAAATTTGAAATGCTGGATATAGCCAGAAGAATATGTAATGGAGAAAATAGAGCAGTATTTAAAGCTACACAGTGTAATAGCATTGAAGATATCAGGAATACTTTTTCTGTCTACATCAAAAAATGGCATAAAAATGATGACAGGGTGATTTTAAGTTTGACCTTTGACGGGAAAAAGATAAACGCAGAATGGATTGAAATGAAAGAATATAATGAACAAAAAGAACAACAAATTTCTCAGCTTCTCCTTTGCGATCAGAGAAATCTTGGACGATTTTAGATCTGATCCCAAACAGTACGATTTGTTTGCAAAGGTATACTCATTCCTTGTCGGAGGAAAAGCCGTGCCGGGCGAAGAAAAATGCCCTCCAATGGGAATAAGGTATGGTGGAATCTGGTATCGACCTGAGAACTTGGAAGAAAGGCGGTTTTATAATTGGCATGAATTTGACGACTTGCTGACCCAAGCCTTTTCATTAAGAAGTCTGAGCGGGGAAGACATTGTCAAATTCTACAAAATGGTTACTGGTGTTAATGCTTCTATTGGTAACGGCCCGGAAGAGAAAATAGGCATCTGGGTCGAGACAGAAATGGAAAGATTCAAATGTATACAATGTGGGCATTGCTGTTTGAATTTGTATGATGCATATTGTACGACTGCTCATGAAGAAGATCTGATCAGATGGGAGGAGGAAGGTCGCTGGGATATTCTCGGTTATATTAGTGGTGGTGATCTCTGGATAAGTCCCAAAACAGGAGAGGACGTAACGCGGTGTCCCTGGTTAAGAAAGCTTCCGAAAACGGAAAAGTACATTTGTCGAATTCACGATACAAAACCGAGGCATTGTAAAGATTACCCAAAATCAAAGAAACACGCTTTGAGAACCGGATGCAAAGGTTTTGGTTGAGAAACTCAACACCAGATAAGGCAAAATATAACCAAACCCTTAACTTTTCTACCTCCCTATCCCGATGTTAAAGCTCAATATTTCTTTTCCCTCAAGTATGTGTTTTTGCGGTGTGCATAACTCACCTACTCTTGTTTTGGGATCAAACATAACTATATAGCCGTGGCTGACTCTTTCAGGCAGAAGATACTTTTCCGCAAGCTGCTCTAATGCTTCGTCAACGGTTCCTCGATACCTCTTCACCTTTGTCTCTATAATATATTTCCTGTCCTTGTAAATGAGCATGATATCCATGATCCCAAGGCCTGTTTTGCTTTCGTAATATAACTCTCCTTTTCCCTCAGAGACAAACTGGTAGAGCCATGCAGTGAGCTGAAACTTGCCGGTCATCTCCATTGGTTTATTTGTCGAATAAAATGCGGCAGCGCCTATCTGGGCGATGTACTTTTCAAAATCAACCAATACCCTCTCCATGTTAAGACTTCCATCAGGCAGATAATAACGCTTAAAGGATATATCAACTTTTCCTGCAACATCCCGAAAAAACATCCTGGTAAATCTTTTCTTATAAATAGGGTTGCTGACCCGAACTTTTTTTCCTTCTGCCTTGATCAAACCATGTGTCAAAAGAAGGGACTGCTCCTCATCGCCGGGGATGTGTTCAACCCCATCAAAAACAATGTCTATGAAGGTTTCTTTGTATTGTTTTGCCTTTTCTGTGATATTATCAAAATGGCTGTTTTCTTCATAAAGAAAAATTTCGACAGCTTTTTCTACGTCTTCTTTGGTAATCGGATCTGTGGTTTGCGGTTTTATGTCAACCGTCAGAATAGTTCCAAGCCGGTTTACCAGCCAGGGTTGTCCGGATGTTTCATCAAATACTTTTTTTACCGCTTCTTTCGTAAAGGGCTGGTTTGTTTCTTCTGTATATTGAGCATAAAGATCACGAACATTTTTTAGTGTAAATGGGGAGAGTTTGACCTGCTCTGCGATGTTAAAAGGGGAGACACCACCTACAATCAGCTTGGTAATGTTGCGGATGCCTACCAGGCCAACAGAGTAAATGGCCTTGCCGGTGCGCTTTTTGTATTTTTGATATAGTTCCCGGATAGATGTTAAAAAGTTCTCCAGTTCCCCAATAGGGATGCCGTCGAATTCATCAATAAAGATAATGATGCGTGCTCAGCAGATCACGCACAGCCGGAAGGTTTTCACAATGGACTTCATCTAATCGCTGCAAAAGCTGCTCGTAGATTTCTTCCTGGATCAGTTTGTAAAATGTGGCTTTGTCCAACTCTTTGTAGTCCTGAAAACTGAGAAGAATCGGTATATAGGTTGTGTCTTTTTTCAGCTTATGGCAAAAGTCTTCAAAAAAGGTGGTCTTGCCGCTCTGTCTCGGGGCATATATGGAAAAGTATCTTCCCAAGTCAACCATGGTTTTGATATCCTGTTTATCCATATTCGTAACATTTTCCATGGAAACATAATAGGAAGCCTTTGGATCAACTACCCCTGATTTTTCAAAGTACCGTTTTGGTTTCTTGTAATTCATCATTGCTTTCCTTATTGCAACAAATTTTCTTGACAGCCATATTTCTAAGTAATATATAGGCGATATTAAATCTTTTGGAAAGGAGTTTATAATTGGCTAATCATAAATCAGCATTAAAACGCGCTATGCAGAATGAAATTAGACGGATGCGAAATAAGTCTACAAAAACCAGTGTTAAAAAGGTAACCAAGGAATTACGACTATCTTTAAATGAAGATTCCGGCGAAATGACTTTAAAAAAGCTTAATACAGCCCAGTCACTAATAGACAAAGCAGCAAAAAAAGGTGTGATCCATAAGAAAACAGCTTCCAGAAAAATATCCCGCCTGTCAAAACTTGCAGTGACAACCGCGTAACTATTTAATTCATAGAAAATATGTAAAAGTTCACCACGGATTTTCACGGAATTACACTGAATTATCAAAATATTCTTCTCAACATTATAACCAGGACCAAGTTTTTTATATACTTCCCATGCTGCACCTACTTGAGGAAGTTATTTCGTCCCCGTTCCTTACTCATTCTTTATAATTTTCAGTGAAACTCAGTGCCCTTCCGTGGTAAGCTTTTACGGAAATCTAATCTATAGGACAGGTCCTAAAAATCATCCGTTAAACGATTATAAACTTTTTCTGCAAATCTTTTAGAAAGAGCTTTAACAGCTTCCCGTCTGTTTCTTTCTGTTGTCTGTTTATCGGATGATACGATATAGTCTTCGCTTACAGAAAAGTCTTTTGCCGACCATATTACTCTGCCGGTCTGATCTGTCAATTTCAAGCTTAGTGTGACAGTTACCCGCCTTTCAAGCGATGTATATGAATCCCGGTGGGAAATTGCATCAACGCGCATGGATTCAATTACTCCACTAAGAATACCATCGGCACTGTCTTCTTTTGTTAAAACGACTTTGCCGAAACTGGTAATTTCATAAATAAGATCATTTGTAAAAATATTTTCTGCTCCGGTTTCAGAAGTTCGGTTTTTGAGCATTTTTATTGAAAGACTTTTTATGCCTTCCGGCAAATTGCCACCGCCTCTAAAACTGTATCCACATGATGAAAAAACAAATAATAGACAAAAAACTATCCGTATATTAATCTTATTATTAGAAAACATTTTCCAATCTTTTCGTAATAGTTCACCACGGATTTTCACGGAATTACACTGAATTATCAATGGACTTCCCTCCCAAGCGAGTTGTTTTGAAATAATTAATCAATTGGGCTTCGTTTTGATTCGTTATCTTTTTTATGGCCTTGTTTTCTACCAGGAAATCGGCTCGTAATCTGCGTTCAAATAGTAACTTACTCATTGTTTATAATTTTCAGTGAAACTCTGTGTCGTTCCGTGGTGAACTTTTAAATCTTTTTTTTATCTTATAGACTTTCAGATAATTAATTTCACAAGGCCAGAAGGAGGAAGGCGTATTAGTTATACGTCGACGACTGATAACACAGTGAAATTATTTATCTGAAAGTCTATACAACAATATTAACCAGCTTTTTCTTCACAACTATAATTTTTCTAACAGGTTTACCCTTTATAAACTTTTTAACCCGCTCATCTAAAAGCGCCATTTCTTTTAAGGTATTATCATCTGCATCTACATCTACATTAAACCTGCTTCTGAGCTTGCCGTTAACCTGGACAACAATCAAAAGGTCATCTTTAGACAGAGCTTCCTTATTGTATTCAGGCCATGAAGCTAAAAGAATACTGGACTCATTTCCCAATGCCTCCCAGAGTTCTTCGGAAAAATGAGGAACTATCGGCGCTAAAAGGAGCACAACGGACTCCAGGGCATACTTAACAACGGAGTTCCTTTTATGACCGTTTTTTTGAAGATCAATGCCCGACATAGCATTCACAAGTTCCATAACAGCGCTTATAGCTGTATTAAAATGAAATCTATCTTCAATATCTCTGGTAACCTTTTTTATTGTATAGTGTGTCTTTCTATATAAATCGCGCAATTCACCATCAAGCTTGTCAGGACTTCCGCAATATGGCGCAATATCCTTTATGTAATCCATGCAGTTCGATGCAATACGCCATACACGGTTAAGAAAGCGACAACTGCCTTCGACTCCCTGCTCACTCCATTCGAGATCACGTTGTGGAGGAGCTGCAAAAAGACAGAAAAGTCTCGTGGTATCCGCACCGTATTTATCGAGCAATATATTCGGATCTATTACATTCTTTTTTGATTTTGACATTTTTTCAATACGACCCACCACAACTTTCTTACCGCATTTTTTACAAAAACGATCAGAACTGCCGTTGCCACCCTCAACCTCTTCAGGAAAAAGATAGCCGTGATCAGGACACGAAACAGTCTCTTTGCAGACCATACCCTGGGTAAGCAGCCTGGTAAAAGGCTCCTTAAAACTTACCAGGCCAAAATCTTTTAGTACACGTGTAAAATACCTTGAATACAGAAGATGTAAAACAGCGTGTTCTACACCTCCGATATACTGGTCTACCGGCATCCAGTATTCAACGGCCTTTTTATCAAACATGCCGGTGTTGCAATCAGGGCTGCAATATCTGGCAAAATACCAGGAAGACTCTACAAATGTGTCCATTGTATCGGTTTCTCTTCTTGCGTCAGAAACCCCACATGCCGGACACTTGGTATTTGCAAAATATTCGAGTTTTGAAAGCGGTGATCCGCCGTCTTCCAGAAGATTAACATCTTCCGGAAGTACTACGGGAAGCTCTTCTTCAGGCACAGGAACGATTCCGCATTTGTTGCAGTGAATCATGGGAATCGGCGCGCCCCAGTATCGTTGTCTGGAAATACCCCAGTCCCTTAATCTAAAACTTACAGTTCTCTTCCCCATATCATTATCTTCAAGAAAAGAAGCTATTGCATCTAAAGCTTTTCTGTTATCCATTCCGTCAAATTGACCGGAATTAACCATTACTCCATCAGCAATATAAGCTTCCGTCATTGCATCAGAATCAAGATCACAATCATATGGTTTTACAACAATAACTATATCGATCCCGTACTTTTTAGCAAAATCAAAATCACGCTGGTCATGTGCGGGAACAGACATAACTGCACCGGTACCATATTCCATCAGGGCAAAATTAGCTGTATAAATTGGGATTCTTCTCTTGCACAACGGATTTATACAATAAGCACCTGTAAAAACACCCTCCTTTTCATAACCTTCAACAGCCTTGACCGACCTGTCCTGCATAGATATTCGTTCAATAAATTCTCTTACCTGTTTTTCCTGCTTCGTTCTTTCTGAAAGCTTCAGCACAAGTGGATGTTCCGGAGCAAGGCACATGAATGTTGCTCCGAAAACCGTATCCTGCCGCGTAGTAAAAACAGATATATGCTCATCTTTATCAGGAGGATTCTCTATAGGAAAACGAATTTCCGCGCCAAAACTTTTTTTGATCCAGTTTTTCTGCATGGCAATAACTTTATCAGGCCAGCCCGGAAGATTATCGCAGTAGGCCAGAAGGTCTTCAGCATAATCGGTAATTCGGAAAAACCACTGCCAAAGTTTCTTTTGGCGAACAGCCTTGCCACATCTCCAGCACATACCGGCCTCAACCTGCTCGTTGGCAAGCACGGTCTGACAGGAATTACACCAGTTAACAAAGGACTCCTTCCTGTAAACCATTTTCTTTTCATACATCTTTAAGAATAACCATTGCTCCCATCTATAATATTCAGGCCTGCAAGTGGCGAATTCTCTTTCCCAGTCGTAGCTGAATCCAATACGCTTCAACTGGCGACGCATAGTATCAATATTTTCATAAGTCCATTTTGCCGGATGAGATCTGTTTGCAATTGCAGCGTTTTCTGCCGGCATACCGAATGCATCCCATCCCATTGGATGCAATACATTGAATCCCTGCATTTTTTTATACCTGGCAATGACATCGCCTATGGTATAGTTTCTAACATGCCCCATGTGTATCTTGCCGGAAGGATAGGGAAACATTTCAAGAAGGTAATACTTTTGCCTTTCCGGGGCCTCATCAACATTAAAAAGCTTTGAACTTTCCCAGTAAATCCGCCATTTATTTTCTATTATCTTTGAATCGTATTTTTTATCCATTTACTATTTACTACCTCCTCAAATTCTATAGACTTTCAGATAAATAATTTCACAAGGCCAGAAGGAGGAAGGCGTATTAGTTATACGTCGACGACTGATAACGCAGTGAAATTATTTATCTGAAAGTCTATATCACCTCATGTCATAATATGATATAAATAGCAAGACTGTCGAAAACCACCGATCAGAAATAGTTTGACTTGTACTTGACAATTTCATATTCAAGGTTCAATCAAAAAAATACTTATAATAACTTGTTAAAATAACATTAACATTAACATTAACATTAACATTAACATTAACATTAACATTAACATTAACATTAACATCTTCCTTTCCAAAAAAGAAAAAGGATAAATATTATATGATCAGTAAGGTTCTGATAAATGCGGTAGATCCTGAAGAATGCAGAATCGCAAAAGTAATTGACAATAAACTTGAGGAATTTCATATCGAAAGTGCCTCAAAAGAAATTACACACGGTAACATATACAAAGCAATAATTTCTCGCGTTGAACCCAGTCTTCAGGCCGCATTTGTTGATTATGGAGCAGAACGACATGGATTTCTTCAGAAGAATGAAATCCACAGCGATTACTTTCAAGATAATTATGCCGGAGACTCTTCCATATCAAATCTTGTTAAGAAAGGGCAGGAACTGGTTGTACAAGTAACAAAAGACCCTTTTATGAAAAAGGGAGCCATGCTTACAACATTTATATCTCTTGCTGGAAGGTTCGTGGTTTTTATGCCGGGAAGTGAACAGAGGGGGATTTCACGAAAAATAGAAAATGAAGATGAACGGAATCGTCTAAAAAAAATTATACCCGAGCTTAATATCCCGGAAGGATTTGGGCTCATTGTAAGGACTGCCGGAAAAGATTGTACAAAAACAAAGCTTTCTAAAGATTTGAATTATCTTTTCAGACTCTGGAAAAACATTAAAAGCCAGATAATGAAGGAAAAGGCTCCAGCGCTTCTCTTTAAAGAACGAAATCTTGTTTTAAGATCCATAAGGGACTATTTTACTACGGATATTAATGAAATCCTTATTGACAACGCCTCAGTTTGCCATGAAGTTAAAGATTTTATTAAAATCATATCTCCTAAACATACCAAAAGTGTTAAATTATATAAAAGTGAAAAACCTATATTTACAAAATACCAGCTTGAAGACCAAATCGCTTCTATATATAAAAACAGAGTTAACCTGAAATCAGGTGGATCAATTGTAATAGAACAAACCGAAGCTTTAGTCGCCATAGATGTTAATTCAGGCAAAGCAACCAAAAAAAAATCTATCGAAGAAACTGCTTTGCAGACCAACATTGAAGCAGCCGAAGAAATTGCCCGTCAACTGCGTCTGCGAGATCTGGGCGGTCTTGTTGTGCTGGATTTAATTGACATGAGAGACCAAAAGCACAAATCAGAAGTAGAAGCAACGTTGAAAAACCATTTAAAAAAAGATAAGGCAAAAACAAAAGTGGGAAAAATTTCTAAATTTGGGTTAATGGAAATGTCGAGGCAGCGAATCAGGCCATCTATTGGATACAGCGGTTTTGAAGCCTGCAAATATTGCCATGGAAAAGGCATGACTCCATCTCCCGAAACCCTGGCTCTTGCTTTTTTGAGACAACTTAGCATCGAAACTCTAAAACAAGAAATTTCCAAAGTAACAGGCATAGTCCCTGTCGAGGTAGCTGACTATCTTCTGAATAATAAAAGAAAAGAAATAATTGACCTTGAGTTAAGGCGTAATCTTTCAATATCAATAAAAGGCGATAGCACCTTGTTCCTCGGAGACAGCAAGACCATCAGTTCAAAATAGAAACTAGTCGGGTTCACAGTTCCAGGGTTCACGGTTCAAGGTTAAAGAGCAATGAAGAAATCAAAACAACCAACCGTGAACTTTGAACCGTGAACCTAACAACCTGAGTAGTCACCAAAAATTATGCCAAAAAAAAATGCAACCATATCAAATAAGATTGCCGTCATTATCATAATCTGTGCCATTTCTGCTGTAATAGCTGTAGCAGGTTTATTTTTAATGCGAAAAGCAACCGAGCCTGTTGAAAAAAACTTGCCGGAAAAAGTTCATGTTCCTATAAAACCTCAAACTGTAATAGACTACAACGAGCTGGAAAAAGACAAAGAACTTCAAATGCTTACCCAAGAGCGTAAAACAAAATATGGAGTGGAAAAAAGTGTTGATCTCATTGTAAAATCTGATGAATCACTTAAAATAGGTGATACGATAGTTCCCATGCAGGAAATTTTGGATAAGATACGTATTAAAAGCGGTGATATTATTGAAAAGGACATAGAGGGAGTAACCCAGCCGGATGACAGGATAAGAGCATTCGGAATATATGTGGTCAAACCTGAAGACAACATCTGGAATATACACTTTAAGTTTTTAAAGGATTACTTGGATCACAAGGGTATTGCTCTTTCTCCACTTGCCGACGAGCCGGACAGAAAGGGCTTCAGTTCAGGAATCGGCAAAATTTTAAAATTTTCCGAAAAAATTGTTACCATTTACAACATCAAAGAACGCAAAATCGCTGTGGATCTTAACCTAATATATCCATTAAGCAAAGTTGTTGTTTATAATATGGACCGAATTTTTGCTCTTTTGGACCGGATTGATTATAATAATGCAAACCGCATCCAGTTTGACGGAGAAACTCTCTGGATACATATTGATCAGTAATGAGAAGGCTGAAGGTGGAAGGTAGAAGGATGGTCGGGTGGCATGGACAAACTTGTTTGTCCGTGCGGAATGACTCATTTATTGCGGGAATAAAATACAAGTGGAGCAGAGCAATCGATGATAAAACGATATACAAGAAATATTATGGGCGATATCTGGAGTGATGAAAACAAGTATAACACATGGCTGAAAGTTGAAATTTTAGCCTGTGAAGCCATGTCGCAAAACAAAATGATTCCAAAAAAAGCTTTTAAAAACATAAAGAAAAAAGCTGGTTTCTCCGTTAAAAGAATAGAAGAAATAGAAGCTGAGACCAAACATGACGTAATAGCCTTTCTGACAAATGTTGCTGAACATGTCGGGCCTGACTCGAGATATATCCACATGGGGCTGACATCTTCAGACATTCTTGATACAAGCATGGCTTATCTTCTCAAAAAAGCCGGGGAAATTATCATAAAAGACTGCGAAAACCTGTTAAGTATAATTAAGAAAAGAGCCTTTGAGCACAAGGATACCGTCATGGTCGGAAGATCACACGGAATTCATGCAGAACCGGTTACATTCGGTCTGAAATTGGCAGTCTGGTATGATGAAATGCAGCGCAACAGAAAAAGATTTGAGCGCGCTGTCGAAAACATCAGTTTCGGTCAATTTTCGGGAGCAGTCGGTACTTTTGCCAATATTCCACCTGAAATTGAAGAGTATGTTTGCAAAAAACTGGATCTCAAACCAGCCCCTGCTTCAACGCAAATCATACAACGAGACCGATATGCCGAATATTTTACAGCGTTAGCTATCATGGCATCATCAATCGAAAAAATGGCTCTTGAAATCAGGCATCTTCAAAGAACAGAAGTTCTTGAGGCGGAAGAGTATTTTTCAAAAGGGCAGAAAGGTTCTTCAGCCATGCCCCACAAGAGGAATCCGATAGGATCTGAAAACCTTTGCGGCCTCGCACGGATCATCAGGGCTAATGCTATGGCTGCCCTGGAGAACATCCCTCTCTGGCATGAAAGGGATATAAGCCACTCATCTGTTGAGAGAATAATCGCCCCTGACAGCACAATACTTATTGATTACATGCTAAACAGGCTAAAGGGTTTGATTAACAATCTTGTTGTATATCCCAAAAGAATGAAAGAAAATCTTAATATGCTGAATGGTCTTATCTTTTCTCAACAGATACTTCTTGCTCTTGCCAAATCAGGAGTAAGCCGTGAAGACGCATATAAAATGGTTCAGAAACAGGCAATGCGTGTATGGAAAGAAAAAAAGCCTTTTAAGGAGCTGATAAAGAAAGATAAAGGGATATGCGCTTATCTAAGTAAGAAAAAAATTGAAGAACTATTTGACGTCAACTATCATTTAAAGTATATCGGCATAATTTTTGACCGTGTATTTGAAACCTAAGTTGGCCATGAAAACTGACTATTATATTTTTATATTAAAAAGTATCTTGCTGATGGTTATCCTTGCAGCATGTCAGGGATGTCAGATCGTTTCAACAGTGAAACAAATTGAAGCATCATCCGATCCATACCAGGGAAGCACTTACAAAGCAGTGCTAATGAAATGGACGAGTGAAACTCGCATATATAGAGGCCTTGATCTTGAGCTAATGACTTCAGCTACCTTCAAATCGCCTGATTTCAGAGAGGCCTATGCAAATGAATACGCTAGGACTTATAAGCTTGGCAGGAAAGAAAAGGAAAAACTTATAAAAGATCAAAAACAAGCTTCTTTAATATACAACGATTTTATAATGTCTGCATACGTACCGGATAAAAAATGGAATGATTTTAATAAAAAAGATTCTATATGGAAAATATATCTTAACGCAGGCAATGAAAAAAAGATAAAACCGCTTGAGATAAGGAGAATTAAAAAAATTGATGCAGTACTTACTCACTTTTTCCCATATATGAACACCTGGGAAACAATTTATCTCGTCAGATTCCCTGTAAAGTTGCCGGGAACCGACAAAAATATAATTGATGATACCTGCTCAAATATAAAAATCGTAATTACAAGTGTACTCGGTAATAGTGAAATGGCTTGGAATAACTAAAAGTAACGCTTCAAAGTTCAGAGGTTCAAAGGTTGACAGACTCATGATGCTTGCCTGGTGAAATCAATGGCACCTGTCTGCGTGCAACTCATAGGCAGATAGAAAAAAATCGCAACGCGATTAACCATGAACCTGGAACCGTGAACCGTTGAACCCAAACTGACAGTGTCCAATTTTTATCCAATTCATTGTGAATAAAAGGCTTGGAGCCTATATAAAAATATATTTTAACGAGGTCTGAACTTTAAACATGGAGGTTAATTTTGATTAGTATAGCATATGCAATGGGACAGGGCGGAGCAGCAGGCGGCGGACAAGCAGGCGGGTTTACAGCATTTATTCCCCTGATTATTATGTTTGCCATATTCTATTTTCTGCTCATCCGGCCCCAGCAGAAAAAAAGTAAACAACATCGTGAAATGATAAGTACTCTAAAAAAGGGTGACCGCGTAGTAACAAGCGGCGGTATTCATGGAAGAATTACCAATTCGGATGATACCACAGTAACATTGGAAATAGCAGATAAAGTACGAATAAAAATAAATCGCGGGAATATAGCTGCACTAAATCAACCTTCCCCGCCCCAGCCAGTTGTTGAAAACAAGGCTGATTAAGTATATAAAGTGCCTAAAATGCCTAAAGTTGTGGTACGCCTTCGGCGTGCTAATTGATAAGCCAAAGTTATTGAGTGTTTGCCTCTATCGTACATTGATGATTTAAGGAATTTATAAAATGGCAGCATTCCTTAACTTTAGGCACTTTAATATACTTTAGCTCACTTTAGGCACTTATATTATAGTAAATATCCTTTTAGCTCTTTATTGAAGGGAATATCCAATTGAAGAATTTTTCATGGCGAGTAATTTTAGTCTTTGCGGTTATTACAACTGCAATTGTTTATATTCTTCCCACAATAAATCAAGGCTGGTGGCCACATAAGAAGATAAATCTTGGTTTAGATCTTCAGGGAGGAATGCACCTTGTACTTGAAGTTGATACTGATAAATCAGTTGAAAGTACAATAGAACGCATGACTTATGAACTCCGCAGTCTTTTAAAGAAAGAAAATATAAGGTACGTCGGAATAGACAGAATAGAAGACACCAAAATATCGCTCAAAATATGTGGGAACAACAATATCCTGGGTTTTGACAAACTCCTGGATAATGAACTTGAGGATTTGCAGGTTCTTTCAAAATCGACTGATGATGAAATACTTACCATTATATTAAATTTACCGGACGATGAAACTCATCATATAAAAAAGCTGGCGGCTGAACAGGCACTTGAAACAATAAGAAATCGTATTGATCAGTTCGGCGTAAATGAGCCTGATATACGTCGCCAGGGTGAAAAACGAATTCTTATCCAGCTCCCGGGCATCAAAGACACACAAAGAGCAAAGGAGTTAATTGGTAAAACAGCTCTTCTGGAATTTAAATTACTGGATGAAATCCATGACCTGAATGCCGCTTTAAACGGGAATATACCTGCGGGCAGTGAACTCCTTTATCAGGACAATGAGGACGCAGAACGCGCCATAAAATCCCCCTATCTTGTAAAAAAACGAACGCTTCTAACTGGTGAATACCTTACGGATGCAAGGGTTCAAATAGACTCCCAGTTTAATGAATCATATATTTCCATCAATTTCGATAAAAAGGGGGCAAGGATTTTCGAAAGAATAACAGAAGAAAATGTTAAAAAACGACTTGCAATAGTCTTAGATAATAAAGTCTATTCCGCACCTGTTATTCAGGAAAAAATTACCGGCGGCGAAGCACGCATTACAGGAAATTTTACAACGGAAGAAGCGCGTGACCTTGCAATTGTTCTTCGGGCCGGCGCTTTGCCGGCGCCGGTTGAAATCATTGAGGAACGAACTGTAGGCCCCTCTCTTGGAGCTGATTCAATAAGAAAGGGGCTTATTTCCATGTACGTTGGGGGCATGCTCGTTGTTCTGTTTATGGTTGTATATTATAAGGTTTCAGGCCTTATCGCAAACATTGCACTTATCCTTAACATTGTCCTGATTGCCGGAGGACTTGCAGCATTTCAGGCCACCTTAACTCTTCCAGGTATTGCAGGAATAATATTAACCATAGGGATGGCTGTTGATGCCAATGTTCTGATATTTGAACGTATCAGAGAAGAAATGAGTCTGGGCAAAACTCAGAGAGCTGCCGTAAATGCAGGCTATAACAGGGCCACCCTTACCATTCTTGATGCAAACGTAACAACTCTTATCGCAGCTCTTGTCCTGTTTCAGTTTGGAACCGGACCGATAAAAGGTTTTGCCGTAACACTGAGTCTCGGCGTATTAGCAAGCCTGTTTACAGCGCTTATCCTTGCCCGGCTTGTTTTTGATTATCTCCTGATAAACAGAAAAATTAAAAGCTTGAGTATATAAATAAAAAATGGGGTTTACGGTTCACGGTTCACGGGTTTGAGTTTTGAGGGCTACCAAATTAAAGCGGGACACTTGCCATTTTG
>Ga0255429_1143_pt1 | contig 15176 bp, 17 predicted proteins | sample ANMaggSeSYBR02H9_FD_182636 | JGI IMG/M metagenome (GOLD analysis project Ga0255429, IMG submission 182636) | Sediment cell enrichment communities from methane seep in Santa Monica Basin, California, United Staets - ANME aggregate JGI... | ecosystem: Environmental > Aquatic > Marine > Cold seeps >... | reverse complement strand
CAGGTCTCAGTTTCAGATAGAGCAAACGAATGCTTTTGATGACGCTGTAGGGCATTTGACCGTCTCAAACCCTTATTCATCAGGTCTCAGTTTCAGATAGCAGGGAAAGAATGTAATAAAGTTGGAGATGAAATGTCTCAATCCCTTATTCATCAGGTCTCAGTTTCAGATGGCTGATTTTATGTTAAAAGGCATAAAATCGCCTTCAATAAATTTGTCTCAATCCCTTATTCATCAGGTCTCAGTTTCAGATGATAAATTAATGGCAGAAGCTTTTAATTTTAGTGAAAATTTGTCTCAATCCCTTATTCATCAGGTCTCAGTTTCAGATACAGAAGCCTGTGATATTCATTATAAGCAAATTCATAGTCTCAATCCCTTATTCATCAGGTCTCAGTTTCAGATTTGTAATGATAACCACAATGGAAACCATGATTAACATAGTCTCAATCCCTTATTCATCAGGTCTCAGTTTCAGATTAAATTAACAAATGATCTTAAAAAAGGAGGATGTTATGGGTCTCAATCCCTTATTCATCAGGTCTCAGTTTCAGATCATTAATTATGGAGCTGAAGAAAGAGATAGAAGAAGAGTCTCAATCCCTTATTCATCAGGTCTCAGTTTCAGATAAAATAAAAACAATTTAAAAAAGGAGATGACAAAATGTCTCAATCCCTTATTCATCAGGTCTCAGTTTCAGATCCTTCGGACACCATGGTGGGAATGTGGAGAACTAAAGATTGTCTCAATCCCTTATTCATCAGGTCTCAGTTTCAGATGACTTAAATTATCCAACTTACGAAGATGTAGAGAAGAGTCTCAATCCCTTATTCATCAGGTCTCAGTTTCAGATCTTACGAAGAAGCAGTTGCATATTTAACCAACAGGGAGTCTCAATCCCTTATTCATCAGGTCTCAGTTTCAGATTCTATAACAAATCCCAATGAAGAGTGTTTTTCCAGCCGTCTCAATCCCTTATTCATCAGGTCTCAGTTTCAGATAGGTCTCGCCTTACTGTATATTGTATTTATATGTACGTCTCAATCCCTTATTCATCAGGTCTCAGTTTCAGATCTCAGACGGCAGAAAAGGAATGATAATTGTTAAAGAGATTGGTCTCAATCCCTTATTCATCAGGTCTCAGTTTCAGATGGCAGCCTTTTTCCAGCCAATAAATACAGATACTTAGAATAGCCTTTTCTGTAACCTCCTTTTTTTGTCTCTTTTTTCATCTCTTCACCACCTTATTTCCCATCGTAAACAACAATTTTTATCAGCAATAACCAATAATTACAAATTTCCTGTAACCACCCCCTTTTTTTGGCCTTTTTTTAATTTCGTACAACTATCTAAATTATATACACATCTTCGTTTTTAGTCACTTTTCCCTTGCCCATAACCCTGATTTCCCTTTCGCAGTTTGCGCAAAGACAATAGATGCGTACGCTGTCCTCTTTTTCAACAATAATTTTATCTATTCTACCAGTCATTTTGTCAAGAAGACTTTTATCAAGTAAACATTCAAATACGCTGTATTGCACCCTGTCTCCAAAATCCTTAATGGTTTTGGCAAGTTTGGTTCTCCGTTTGTCATCAGGTATATCATAAGAGACAAGGTAAAACACTCAGGTTATATCTCCAGAGCAAAGGGAATATATGGGCTGTCATTTTGGATGGTTGACGCCAAATTTTCTGCCTGCAAGCGAAAACACTTTCTAAAAGTGGTATTTTCCTTTGTTTTCGGGTGGATAAATTCATGGTTGAGCATGGTTTCATATTCTGTAAAATAACGCTTTAATGCTTCACGTTTCAGATAAACTCCGGCACCTTTGGGATTTGTGTAAAAATCTTCTTCCCCGACAATTCGATTATTTATGAGATTGAGTGTGAAACGGTCAGCTATCGGTGCCCGAAATTCTTCAATAAGGTCTGCGGCAAGAGATGCTCTCCCGTAGTCAACGCTATGAAAATAACCAAGATAGGGATCAAAGCCCAACCCGTCTAAAAGTGATGATATTTCATTAAAGACCATTGTGTAGCTTAAAGAAAGTATTGCATTAACCGGATCTGTGGGAGGGCGTTTGTTTCTGCCCGTAAAATTGAACTCACCCAGAATCATCTTGCCGAATGCGCTAAAATAGGTCTTGGCTGCTCCTCCTTCCAGTCCCAAGAGTTGGTCAATCCGGCTGGCTGATTTAACGTTTTCGAGTGATGTTTTTAAAGCAGCGGTCTCGGATTTAAGATCAATCTCAGGATGATTGTAAGAAAAATGACGGACAACATTAAGCGCATTATTGATTTTTCCAGTCACAATTTCAACAGACAACTTCAGCCTGAATTCATTATCAGTATACTTTTTGAACTGCTGAACACGCAGAGTAATATTTTTCGTAGCCGGAGAAGTTATCTGGCCTATCAGTCTTCCTCTTCGCGAAAGAATGGCCATCTCAATACCATGTTCAAAAAGCTCGTGTACAGCCTGCGTGGTGAACTGAACATTTCCAAAGATAAGTACCGCGTCTATCTTGTGGCATTGCACGTCAAGAAGGATTTCATCTTTCTTTTGCACAATCAGGCGGTCACCTGTTTTGCGGAGGACGGAATTTTGTTCTGTCAGATAAAGATTTGCCATTTTTCTATTTTGATTTTTTTACCACGAAGCACACGAAAACCACGAAGAAATTATAAAACCATTCGTTTGATTCCGGTCTTAATCAGTTTAACATTAAAATTTATCAACAACCCGATTGATATACTGGAAAGCTTTATATACGTTAGCAGTTGCGCTTGATGGATTGGCAATATTTTATCCACGCTCTTTAATTCAACAATAATGGCGTCATCAATTAACATGTCAATCCGATAACCGCAATCAAGTTTGATACCTTTGTATTCCACAGGAAGTGGACATTGCAATTTGAAGTGGATACCTGATATTTTCAACTCATGAGCAAGACACTGTTCATAAGTTGACTCAAGCAAGCCTGGTCCTAAATGCCGATGCACTTCTAACGCGCATCCAATAACTTGATTTGATAATTTATCAAATTCCATTCTTCGTGTTCTTCGTGTTCTTCGTGGTGTACGTGCTTTTATTTTGGTTTTTTAACCACGAAGTACACGAAAACCACGAAGAAATTATAAAACCATCAGAAATTCATCCTCTTTTCGAGAAGATAGGCATCAAGGTTAAACGGTTTTGGATAAAACAGTACTTTACGATTTTTCTTCTGAACTTCAAAGGGCTTCATGACCATACTTTTTAGAAATATAACACCAAGATACTTAAATCCCTGATCAAAAGTTGTAATTTCTTCTTCATCTAATTCCAGAAGAAGTTTTTCAAGAACCTGTTTTGATAATTCCAGCCCTTTTTCTGCATCTTCTTTCTTTTTGCAAAGGATAACATAATCATCAGCGTAGCGAATGTACTTATATCCTTTGCGCAACAACTCTTCATCCAATTCGTCCAGAAACAGATTTGCAAGAATAGGTGAAATAGGAGAGCCCTGAGGAATACCTTTTTGGCATACTTTCAATGACGTGCCATCCCAAATTTCTGCTGCCAGCCACAGTTCGATAAGTCTTTGTATCTGCGGATTATGTATATATTGCTTGAATTTTGCAAGAAGGAGATTGTGATCCACGCTGTCAAAAAAGGCATCAATGTCTGCATCAACTACCCATCGGTATCCTTTGTCATAATAGTCTTTTATTTTGTAAACAGCCTGCCTGACCGAACGCCCTTTACGGTAGGCAAAACTGCAATCCTCAAATTCTTTTTCCAGCACAGGTCCAATTATCTGCAAAACAGCAGTCTCGACGACTCTGTCTCTGACAATGGGAATGCACAGGGCCCTTGGCTCGCCGTTTTTCTTTTCCACCAGGATCCTCATGAGAGGAAGGGGAAAGTAGATTTGTCTTTCCAGCTCATCCTGCAATCCTGCAAGATTCAGATCAAGGTTTGCTTCAAAACGCTCAATGGTCACGCCATCCACACCGGCACAGCCATGGTTTTCTTTGACGTGCTGGAAGGCGGAAGAGAGTAAAGAATGATTAAGATCAATTTTTTTCATATTTAAAATGGATTGTGATCAAATATCACTACATCGCCGGTTACAGGTGATCGGTATGTCAGTTTTTTCGCCTTGCCGTGAAGGGCGTGAGCAACTGATAGATAGAGCCAAACAGGAGCTTTGCCTGTGAGGATTATTTCGTTTCCTTCGCCGGCTTGTTTGAGAGCTTTTTCGATGTATGTTGGCAGGGCGGCAAGTTTAGCTGATTCTGTATAAAACGTATCAAGATCAATTATTATCAAAGTCCAAAGCCTCCTGTGTGTGAAGAAGCAAGTATGACATCATAACTGAGAATTTGCCATGGGTTCTTGGTCTGCACATATTGGGCCTTTATTTTGCGATTAAAGGTTGCCGCTGCTGCCACAACGCTGGTTACTTTTGGGCCGCCTGTAAAATCAATCATAATATCTTTTTCAAGTCGATTATCTTTTAAATGCTTTTGAATCAATATCCACATAGCCTTAGACAAATCATCAAAACTTTCAAAATTCAATCCCTGTTTTGAATCGGCCTTTTCAGAAGGCGCCGGAATCAGTGTAAGTTGGTCTTGATCAAACAAAAAATAAGAAATTCCTTTAAGTTGTTTATACCGCTTACAGATATTTAATAACCAGTGTACCTGAATAACGGATTCCCTTGAACAAACAAAAGATACGGTTTCTAACTTTTCTGAATGATATTTAAGGCTTCTCAAAGGCATTTCCCAACGCCATCCTGGTGGATTAGCCTCTTTAAAGGAAACCATTACATTGATGTCTTCATTCAGATCCTCTGAAAGAATCAATCCTTCCGGTATTCCGTCCGTATATTTATTGTTTCTGGTATCAATATCTGAAAGAAAAAGTATCAGGTGTTTTCTCGGTTTTGGCGGTCTGTTTGTGAGGTATCTGGTACGAGGCCTGAAAAATGTAGGCTTCCAATAATAAAGAATCCATACCATCAGACTGAAAAAGAGAATATAGCCAATTTGTAAGTTCGAAATAGTTCCTGTTTTTCCTCCAGCCCAAATGTCGAAAGTTTCCCAGATAACGTTAGATGCCAAATTCGCACTTAACACAGTAGCCGCAGCAGCGAGCCAAGGTAAAAACTCCTTAAACCCTGACCAAATTGGTTCTGTTTTTTTGTACATAATATCGTATTCCCTTTAACTGTAAATAGTTACAATACACGCTGCGAAGCTTTTGTTTTCCACAAAATAAATCTCCGGCAATTTTTTTGCTTTGACAACCTCAGGTTGCTACCTCTTCATCAAACCCCTAAGTTCCTCCACACTTATTCCTGCATCTTTCAATATTCTGTTTAAGGTTCCCTTTTTAAGCGAATCATGAAGAGGGACTGTCAATTTTATTGTTTTTTTAATGGTTTTATACTTTAGTCGGACATGAGAGCCTTTTTGTCTTTCAACGAAAAATCCGTATTTTCTCAAGGCCATGATCAGATTTTTTCCTGAAATAACAGGAAGATTTTTCATACAACCACCTCTGCTGTTTGTACTCCCTGATATTCAAAAAATGCATCTTCATCCGGCTCAAGGTAGAGTTCAATAGCTTCCTTGATATTTTTCGCAGCCTCATCAAAAGTATCTCCTTCGGAAATACAGCCGGGAAGTGACGGCACATAAACAGTATATCCGCCTTCTTCCGCTGGCTCTAAAACTATTTTGATTTTCATTTTTTTTTATTCCTCCCATACAAAAATTCAACTTATCTTATGAAGTCGTCAATATTTAAGATTCTGCAAGAATTTCCTTGATTTTTTGAACCTTTATCCGTTGTTTCTTTGAGCAATTTTTCTTTTTCCATTTTCCACATCTTTCCCAGTATTTCTTCAAAGCCATGGCGATTGCTCTTTTGTTCTCCTCAGAAAACTCATCAATTTTGTTGTATATTTCAACTATTCGGTTCTCTAAAATTGATGAGTCGTCAAGCTCTGCCAGAATTCTTTGCTCGGGTGTCATGGCTTCAAGCTCGGCTGCTCTTTGTTCTTTTGCTTTTCTTATTTCTTCCTCTTGCTGCTTTTCTCTTAGCTGCCGGTCTTGCTCCTGCTCCTTTTGCAGAATCAATTCTTCCTGTTTTCTTTTTTCTTCAATCAATGCCTGGTTTAGATTGTTTTGGAAAGCAGTTTCATTGATTTTTAGCTGTTTTTCCATCTCAGGGGTTAATGGATTCAAGACCGCCCATCCAAATGGCGAAAGAAACTTATTGTGATCAGGCTTTCGAACTTCAGAGGCAAGCCAGATTGTAGTTGAATGATCTTTAAAAGTTTGATTGTGATTTCCTAACTTTATCTTGATGTCTCGGTATTTTTCTATGGTAACCGATTCAGCTCCGCTGTGGCGTCCTACTCGAATCAATGCAATATTTTTCACTTTAGGTGTTTCAGGGGAAACGACTTTGATATTATTTAATTCACTATCTTCACGACTTTTCTCTTTTCCATAAAAAAGATGGGAACTCTCCAAAAGATTTTTTAGCTCAATAGCAAAACTTACAGCATCCTGAGTCTGTGGGGCATTCACAATGATCTCACCGACAAATAATGAGCCTGGTAAAATAGTTTCCAAAATCTGAGCAAGACCTCCTGCCTCTTTATCAGACAATTTCTTTTTCTTGTTTACCGCGTAACAAATCTTTGTTTGTACATCTCCTACAGGCATAAAATCAGAAATTTTTACTAATCTGAAAGGATCCTTATAAATCTTTTCCTTATTGGAAACCTTGTCTAAATGCAGAAGCTTTTCTTCCAATTCCTTATGCACTTTTATCTCTGGTTTTCTATTCCGACGATTTTTAATATTACGTTGATTCAGGCCTTCTATATAAGAGGAATAATTCTTGTCCTTATCTGCCAGACTATTAAGATACGCTGTACGGAGCGCTCCTTTTACGGCAGAACCCGGGATATAGGGTCTTTGGTCAAAAGCGCAAAATGCGGTTCGCTCAATTTTGAATCTATTGAGTTCCTTTTTGATTTTTATTTGGGGCAGTTTCAAAACCTGATTATAATGATCCATAAAACCATTGCAAATTTTTACAGAGCGTCCCTGTACAGGACGATTTTGAAAAAACTTATAGATTTCAAGAATAGATTCAATGGTTCCTTTTTTGCAGATAGCTGAAAATTTTTCCCTGTCAAACTGGTTTAGTTTTGCAATAAATAACAGCGGATCAAAAATTGTCAGGCAATTATTTTTTCTATCCACCACAAACCCTGTAGGTTCATAAACTTCATCACAGCCGATATGAATAGGGGAAAAGTTTTGCAAACAACATTTTATTCTTTTGTCTTCCATATCAATATCAATGCTCCAGTTTTAGCGGCAAATAAGGCGCATATCCCTGAACAACGCTGGATGGTTGCGCCTTTGATACACCGGTAACAGCCCTGCCAATATAGGGTTTATCAAAAACACCTTTGTCATTGGGGATGAAGACCGCTCCTTCATCAGCCATTACGACCGGATTTTTAAAAGGATTTCCGGCATTTGCCAAACGGTCTCCATGCTTTCCAAATCGGACAAACGGGGTAAAATACATTTTTTTAAATATGTTTTTTTCAGGCACACAGGGAGCGAGTAAATAACATGCATCGGCATCTTTGGGGACTGCAACATTAATCTCTTTTGATTCACATACTGCAAATCGTCCAAGGCCAATGGAGGCATCTCTCCCAAAACCAAATCTGCCGATATTTTCAAGTCCTTTTTTGATCTGATCAATATCAGTTATGTTTTCATCAAGTAAAACAAAAAGTACAAGTTTTGTTCCAGGATAATAATAGATGTTTTCTTTGGGATAAGGAGCGAAATTGTCATCGCCCGTAGTTTGGGTCAGCCTGTTAATGGTATTATGAGTTTGTGAAAAATGACTGATAAAACTTTCGTATTCGGCAGCTTCCATTATTTTTCGTGTTTTCTTTGTTGTAACCGCAGTTACTTCATTTAACAATTTTTCGTCATTTAAAAACCAGGCATCCGCAAGGTCTATTCCCAGATTTTCGCCCAATAACATCCATTTTTTTATTTTGTTCTCTTTCATTTTTTTGTAATGTTTTTCTCCGCTGTTTTTATTAGAAGGAAACAACCATGAAAGCGGAATATCGGGGCGTTTTAATACATAATGGACGTTCTCTTTTTCAAGTTTGGGAAAAACCGATGAAAAAACAGCAAACGGGCGTTCGTCATAAACAGACAAAACATGCTCAAGACCGCCATCAACCAGGGAAGGCTTATATGCAACCTGCCAGCAAAAATGTCCAAACAGAGTATCGCCTTTTAATGTTGTTCCAAACCCTGACAGGGGACAAATGGTAATTTCATAAAATTTCAAGGCATTCTCCTTTTACAGTGGAGTTTCCTGCTCAAATTTCTTTTGAATCTCAATGTCATCAAACTTGAATTCAATCTTTCCATATCCGCGGCTCCCGCTTCCTCCCAGTGCATCCATTTGCAAAAGCCTTAAACCATCTATCAAAAAATCTTCCAGTTCTTCATCCTCTTCCATTATTTTGAGCGCAACGCAAAAATCAAATTCAACCCCTGAAGGTACGCGTTCGATAAACCTTGGGTGCTTTGCCGTTCCCTTGATTCGATCAATGGTGTTTTCCGATTTTACTTCAATCAAGGACCATTGATTTTTAGTTGCCTTTTCTTTCCATTTTTCATTTAAAAAAGCATCGGCAAAGGAAACTCTTGTTGGTCCGAGTTTTGACAAGTATTCATCATCAGCTCCGCTTGAACCGAATAGTCTCAGGATTTTTTCACCCTCCTTCTTCTTTTGTTCATCAGTGCATTCTTTGAGATCAGAAGGAGAAAGAGGGCTGCCACCGCTTTTTTTCATCAGCCCGCTTCTCATCTCCAAAAGAGAACGCACCTTCCCTTTTAAGGAAGATCCCGGGATAAACGGCTCTAAAGTATGAGGATGTTTGATTACAGGATTATCCGTACCTCCGATCTTCATTTCCATATCGCCGGCACCGATATGTAGCCCGCTTTTTAAAGTAATTTTTCCTTTGATTTCCTTTATGTTTAAAAGTTTCATCTAATTCCTCCATTTTTAGCTCTTTGGACCATATAGCCGATAAAAGCCCATGAATGCCTCAAAAAAATTACAAAAAACGTTCAGATCTTCCGGTTCTTCAATCTGGTTGACAGACTCTTTGATAAAATTCATAAAATTTTTTGAGATCAGCTCTCGTCCATGGGCGTAAGCAGTTTTTGCGACCAGCATATGAACCATAGGCATAATGTTATTCCACTCTTCAGGACGGTTTTTAGTCAAGTTGTTGAGCCGAACCACCTCATCATAAAATTTTCTGATCTGACTCCTTTTGTTGAATTTTTGGGCAAACTTTCTATCTTTTTCAATAATTATTGCCAGAGTTTCTGCCTTTTTAGAAAACAATTCAGGGTCAAGAAGCTGCTTTTCTCTGTCCTTCCACAAAACAATTTTTTCCATCCCAAACACCTCCTATCTATAATTATACACAACATTCCAGAGCGGTATCCTCAGCCTGCCTTCATATTTTTCCAGCCATTTGATCATGCAAGCTGTTAATTCATCCACAATCTCTCTGCGCCTTTCCTTTTCCTCTATTTGTTTGCCGATATTTCTTGCGGCAAAATAATAAAATAATGCTCTCCATTTAAAACAGTGCATATCATCTGTAGATATCGGCTTCTTTTTTAGCGCCTGTTTTTCCATGGCTGCCATGCTGATAAACTCGTTTAGGCTGTGAAGCATGGATTTGGTGAGCCATTCATTCTGAAGCCATGTTTCAAATTTTTCTCGAATATTTTCAAGCTCTTTCACTTCATCCCATGTTGCTGTTTGAGAAAACATAGTAAGTCGATTTCGTCCTTTTGATTTTGACTTTTCAAGCGCGGCTTCTGCTGAATTAGCAATATTGTTCAAGGGCGTGTGGGCTTTATAAAGGCTGATACCTGCTGAAAAATGGATTTCCGGATTTCTGCATACATAATCGCTAAAAGTCTTGTTCAAGATAAGCGACGATTCATAAATCCTGTTCCATGGTCCAATCAGAAAAAGATCATCTCCACCCGCAAAGACTGTGTAAATATTTTTAAACCTCTTATCAGTCATAAATAGATGTGGCAGATAAAGAGCAAAATAATAATTGAGCTGGCGGCTTAAAGCAGCCAATCTGGAAATGGTGTATTTTTGTCTTTCAAGTCCGCACCCCATGAGCATACCAAGATAATCCACATCAGCTTTTAACGCTCCTAAAGCTTCAACACCTGAAACCTTCCCATCCTCATTTTTATCAAGGGCATTGACCGCAATATGATTAAATGTCTTGGGATCTCCAGGATGTATCTCCTCAATCATTTCCTCTTGTTTTGCTTTTGATTTGGCAGCCAACAGGCTTTGATAATTTTTTCTACCCTCTTTGTCATAAACCGGCACATAGCTGTTAATGATTTTTTTGCTGACATCTTGCGACGGTGCGTCATCCTGATACAATGAGATATCCCAGTATTTGAATATCTGTTCGCTATTTAACGGGTCTTTGGCGTCAGAAGATGAAAACAAAAGCTGATATTGTCCAAAGATTGGTTCCGTAAGCTGGTTTTTGTTACCGCTTATTTTTGCATCTTTCGAAGCAATAATAATTCTATCTTTCTTTACCAATTGTGTTCCGATGAAAACATGATCCCTGCATAATCGGCAAACCTGCCCGATTTGATCTGTTGATAGTGCATAATTTGTTTCAGGTACAGAAGGACGTTTTCCGCAAAGAGTACACATAGGATGGTCCAGTCGATTGTCAAATTGATCTAAATAGCCTGCAATGGTGCCGCCGTGCCGGTTTAAATCAATTTTTGAAAATTTATTCTCCTCCATACGACTGCCCATTTCTTCCCACAAATCCATAAATTTTTCAGTGGAAAAATCTTTATATCCCGCAGCCACATGAGAAAAACCGATAGAAACTTCACCAAACGAGATATCCATCAACCATTTGTTAATTTCTTGTTTTGTTTTTTCAATGGCTGATAGTGCGTTATATGTATTTTGCGCAAGAATCGTAAATTTGCCGGCTGCATTCAAAATAACGGAAACAGATGGAAGTCCGATTCTTTTGCAAAGTAAATCAGCAGCCAGTTCTGAAAGAAGTGATATATAAAATGACTTTCCCCGCAAAAGTTTGGAACGGTATTTTCGCGTATCCCCATAATCAGCAAAAATAAAATCCTGAATCCCATAAAAATTTCCGCTGATCATGAAAAATTTTTGATCATCTCCATTTTTTATCGACTCTGCATCAAGAGTTTCCGTTTCTCTGTGATAGAGATAAATAGCTGTTGCAAAAGCAGAAGTCAGTCGGCAATGATCATACAATGATACATCAGGCACAACACTTCCCGCCCCTGCCGCAGGTATTGCAGAAGTATAGGTCATTGTCAGGCTTTCAAAATGGTCGAACCAGAGGGCTAACTTTTTATCTTTATGACGAAGTCTCTTTAAATCGTGTACAAATCCGTCAAAAAGCTTTTTGTATTCTTTTTTTGGATCATTTTTTTGGATTTTGTTTTTTTCTTCAGAAAAAATACTGACAGGGGATAATGGCTTTAGATGATATACATAAGAAAAAAGCTCAAGATCGTCCATTCTCGGCTTTTGCAATTGTTCAAACAGGGGCAGCAACCTGGTTTTTTTATAACTTTGAATTGAGTTTTTTTCACTTTTGTCAAATTCATCGCTATCCATTCCACTTGCCAGCCAGTCAGCAACAGTGATAATCTGCTGCATAGGAGTTTTCGGATTATGATGACCAGCCGCAAGCTTTATAAATTTATCACCCTCGCCCCACCCGCTGCTATTGAATTCATATGGTAAATCCTTTTTAAAATATTCAATAAAAGCCGCTGTATAAATAGCATGATGATCTTTGTGACGACCGTTTCTAATGGGAAGATAAGCGCTGTTATTGTTAATGTATTGTTCGGTAACCCCCAAAGCTTCCTTGTCAGCAAACTTTCCAATATCGTGGATAAATGCGGCTATGGCAATTTTTAAGGTTGTATCATCCATGCTGAACTCCATTTTGGTTTTAAAATCTTATCTGATTATAGATGCAGGTTGCCCACCAGCTATTTCACCCAACACCTTCCCATCCCGCACAATCTCCCTCTCTCATAACAAAAAATTTACAAACTCATTTTATACAACATTAACCGGCTGCGGCTGAGGAAAGAGCTTCAGGTGTGATCGAATTCAAAACAGGAAACTGTTTGAGCGCATTAGATATCGTTAAGAAAGAACATTGCAAGATATTGTCAAAAGATCAGATAGTACTCGTCAAACCGTTACTATTGTTTTCATCCATGGCAAGTTCTTTCTTTACGATATCTTATGCGTGAGTTTTTCCTGGTTTGAATTCGATTATACCTGAAGCGGCTATATTTTCAAAAAGCAGATTGTCCTGTCCTCTCATATGGCTTGTGAAATTCAAGACAATCTTTATATATCCGGCAACTGCCTTAATCCAACAAGCTGAAGCAAACCATTAAGGTCATCTCTTGTAGACCAGAGCACACCCTTTTCCAACAGCAATGCTTCTGCTTCTTTTGTAAAACCATCATGGGCAAAAAACCAGACTCTCATTGTTTCAAGACCTTCCCCTTCCGCTTCTTTCAGAGTCCTGGCTTTTCGGAGAAGTGATTCCACCTCAGGATGGCCTGTTTTCCGGCCATGCCACCACTTGCTTTCACATATCCAGTGCTCTTTTGCCGCCGCTGCTTCAACATCAATTTCCATCTCTTTTGCTGCTCCAAGTCTGGTTCGATGTCTTATATATATGAAACGCCAGGGCAATGTTATATCCTCATTGCTGTGAAAAAACCTGCCTGGGAGGGTTTTGCGCTGACCATTCCACAAAACCTGCGCCATGTATACTTCAGCAAGATATCCAAGATGGTCATGAACACGGCGTCGAAGAGTCTGATAGTGCCGGACAAGCTCTTTTTGCACCCTGGCACGATCATGACCCTCAACCTCAATCCTCCCCCACACCTTCAAGAATTCAAGCAATATCGGATCATCTATCTTTCTGAACCAGCCTCCAAGTTCCATGTATTGGAGAAGATCGCCCCTGGAAAGCTTTACCAGCACATCCCGGATGGTCTCCATGGGCACAAGCTTTCCTTCACGGTCGGCAAGCTCTTTCTGTATTCTGTCAAGATCAAGCCGGTCTCCTTCTTCTAAGGCGGAAAGATAGAGTATCCATTTGGTGATTTTATGTTCATTGATTCTTTCTATCCATTTTGTTACCTGGTCATTCAGTTCTGCCCAGATAAAGCCGGAGGAAAGATCTACCGCCAGGATTTCGTTTAATGTCTCTTCGCTGATAATCGGTTTGCTCTGCTCTGCTGCCTGCTGAATTACTGCTGTAATATAAAATGGATTTCCGCCACAACGGTCTGCTATCACTGGCAGCATTTTTTCTTCTGTTTCTGTTTTATGATAGATAGAAGCATTAAATGCCAATTGCGCTCCCCAATAGTTTGTCATCTGTTCTATGGGATGGCTGCGAAATCTTCCAAAAAGAGATCCTCTTCCGAGTATTTCTCTTGCCAGGATGCTCATGGCTGATCCTGTCACAAAATGAGGGCAGGTAGGTGATTCAACGGCTTCCTGCATGTAGCCGACTATATCAAACTTGTATTGTGGAAGGCGGGTGTTTTGAAACTCGTCCAGAAACATGACGATAGTGCTTTCATCCCAGTCTGAAACACGGCGGGGAAGCCACAATGCCCACTCTTCAGGCATTGTAACATCCTTTTTTAGAAGCCCGTCATACACATTCAAAGCGCCTTGAAGACCTTCGGTTACGTTAAGATTTTTTTTAATAAGTTTAATCAGGTCATCTCTTGCAACTCCCTGTTTAGACAGAATGCCAGGTTCTCTCAAACGAAAGGCAGCGTACCACCTGAGAAAATTCTCCACATATTTTGTGGAAAAATCCCAACGATCTGCCACAGTGTCTTTAAAACTATAATAAACAGGTACTACTGAAGCGTTTTCGTCCTGGTAGTTATCCTGTCCGAAAAAAAGCCTGTTTACTACACGTTTGAATATCTCAGTCTTTCCCATGCGCCTCTGTCCTAAAAGGACAGTGGACATAGTCCTGCGAGTTATGGCGTCAATAGCAGTATTATAGAGATATTCCAGATGTTCTTCCCTGTTTGTGTATACTTCTTCAGAAACAAGCGGCCGGATAGCCCATCTTGATTTTACAGAAAGGTTGTTACTATTATTAGTCTTCATTGTTTCTCCAGAGTATCTTCAACAGCGCTATGCGCTGAAGGGAATAGGGATAAAAAAATAGAAATTTCCTATTTTAAGATAGAACAGAATATCTCCAATAAAATACACCTATCTTCCGATACCGATATTAAAAATCAATATCTTCTTTCCCTGTACCAGCCGTTCTTGCGGCGTGCATAATTCACCTACTGTTGTTTTGGGATCAAAAATTACTACGTATCCTTCATTGGCGCGCTCGGTTAAAAGATACTTGCTGCAAAGCTGATCAATCGCCTTTTCCGCAGTCCTTTCAAGACTTGAACGATTTATTTTAGTCTCAATAATGTATTTTCTGCCTTGATAAGTCAGCAGGATATCAATTCTACCAAGTCCGGTCGAAACCTCAAAACTGAGTTCCCCTTTTCCCTGTTCCACAAATTGATAAAGCCATGCCGTAAGCAAAAATTGTCCTGTCTTCTCGTATGGCTTTTTGCTTGCATAAAAGGCATTTACACCTATCTGCATGATGTATTCCTCAAAATCAGAAAGAATAGCTTCCATGTTTAGAAGCCCGTCAGGTCTAAAGTAGCCCCGAACAGACACATCCACAATTGCACCGGATTCCCGAAAAAAGGTCTTGGTAAACCTTTTTTTATAGACGGGGTTGCTTACCCTGATATTTTTTCCTTCCGCCTTGATCAAACCATGTGTCAAAAGAAGGGATTGCTCCTCATCGCCAGGGATGTATTCAACCCCATCAAAAACAATATTTATAAAAGTCTCTTTGTATTGTTTGGCCTTTTCCGAGATATTATCAAAATGGCTGTTTTC
>Ga0255429_1142_pt1 | contig 15210 bp, 8 predicted proteins | sample ANMaggSeSYBR02H9_FD_182636 | JGI IMG/M metagenome (GOLD analysis project Ga0255429, IMG submission 182636) | Sediment cell enrichment communities from methane seep in Santa Monica Basin, California, United Staets - ANME aggregate JGI... | ecosystem: Environmental > Aquatic > Marine > Cold seeps >... | reverse complement strand
AATGATTATTATTTCATGGTTTCAATAATTAGATAAAGCAAAATAAGTTAGATATATCTAATTTAACATAGAAAAAACTCTTGTCAAGCTTTTTTTTGATGATTTTGTAAAAAACTTCCTTATCCCTAAGCAGCAACGGGAGACGTGAGGATTTATTTGAATGGCTCCTGGAAAGGTTGGATTATCCGTCAAAGCCCAGAAAGCAAATGACTTTTTTGCGAGAGCAGCGTTTTCCTAATTGCTCTTATTGTTTTGCTGACTGCTGACCACTTGCTTCCTAAAAAAATCAATCACTTCACTCAACTGGTCAGCCGTAGATACTTGCAACTCTATTCCGGCATCAGCGAAAACGTATGCCGGCCCTTTTTGATGATCTTTTTCTTTTGTTTTTTGAAATAGTGGTTAATCGCTTCTCGTATCGTTTGGATGACTAATTTGGCGCAGTGCTGTCCTTCGTTGGGCAGGCCGTTCAGTGAACAGATAATATCTTCGTGCATCAAATCATATGCTTCATCCAATGTTTTGCCGATAGTCCAATCATAGGAGTGAATCCTGTCATTTCCCGCAACATCGCTTAAGGCTATGATGCGGCACTTCCGGCTATGCCGGCTTTTAAAGCTTTCAGTTTTTCAATGGTAAATTCGGTTACCTTTCGTTCTTTGTTGAAATAACGTATCATGCGCTCTATAAACGCTTGCTGCTCAGCAGAGGTATCATAGTATTCTAAAAGTTTACGGGTCTTTTCGAGATTTTCCTCTACCTGCTCTGGAATTTTTTCACTGTCATGTCGCACTGCGTCCTCAGGACAAACATCATGGCACTTTGCACAACGAATGCATGACTCTTCGTCGATCTGAGCCTTGTTCATTTCATTGAGCGTGATCGCCTCTACTGGACATTCATCTATACAAATGCCGCAGCCATTGCACATTTCCTGATTAACCCATGGCATTTTTCAGCCTCCTTTTTTTGTGTCAACTATCAGAAAGTAAGCACAGCTTCCAAAGCGGGCTTCTACCTGATCATCTAAATTTGGTTCTGTTGCTGTATGTTTGCGGAGCAGGGTAGCCGCTACCCTGCTCCCAATGGCATTCACTTAAGCTTTTGTATTAATTTTAACAAGTTACCTGTACTTGACATAATCGTATTTTTGTGCATTGCGTATTTTGTTAGAAAATTAGGCAGGATTAATCCTAATGCATATTTTATTAATTTTGTCAAATATTACGTAATTATTTGAAATTGCACTGAAAAGCTTAAGTGAATGCCATTGACCCTGCTCCGCCTTACCGTTTCGCTATTAGCACCTCATTCCTTTTTTGTTTTGGCCTCTATCTTCTCAATACGCTTCTTGATTCCGTCGTCCCCAACGGCCACCGCCGCCTCTACCTTGAGGCGGTCCTGTTCCATTACTCCGTGGCATTTCTATCACCTCCTTTACATCTTTTTTTGCCATAGACGATGTGCCTCTGAGGCGCTCCTGAGGAAAACCAGGCTTCCCACCTCGCAGCCGATTAAGGGCTCGCTAAATGGTAATGATGTCATCTTGATTAACACACTTATTTTATTATATTTCTTTTTAAAGGTTTTATCAACACGAAGTTTTTTTCTGAAAATACCAACTCGTCTGCTAAAGGATGGGTACGATAGACCGATGCGCATCAAGAGTTTGGGACATTTTTTTGCAAAAAATTGCTCAACTTAGTTAAAAAACGGTAATTATCAGATTCAGGATGTCGTTTTCAAAAAATGGCTTCAAAAAACATTATTACTATGAGAAAACAGCATCGAAGCTTCACTGCACGTCAAAATTTAAATCTGACGCAGAAATTGGAAAAATTAGCCGTTTTCGTTCAGGCATTATTTAGCTTTGTTCTTGACGTGATAATAAATAATTGTTATTTTTATATTTTTTATAATTTAATTATATGTAAGTTTAAGGGAGAAAAATTATGCCGTTATTTGATTTTCTTTGTCTGGACTGCGGGAAATCCAGTGAACTCCTTATTACCGGTTCAGACGATCAACCGAAGTGCCATACATGCGGAAGTTCTAATCTGAAAAAATTACTTGCAGCTCATTCATCATTTTCAGGGGCTTCACAGCACAGTGTGCCTGGGCATGGCGATACTACTTGCTGCGGCTCTACTCCCAGCGAAGCCGGCTGCGCTGGGCCCGGCAGTTGTTGTGGAATCAAGCCATGAGACCTTTGCAAAACGTCCCCTTTTGCCCAAATAGCGCTATAAAGCTTCACTTCGTGCCGGCGTCAGGCCATGTTAGCTGTTAAGCTGTTATGCCTTTTTTATCTTATGAGCTTAAAAGCTATCAGCTATGAGCTAAGCTGTATTCCTGCATTTAAAATTTTCGCCTTCCTTGAACTTGAACAAAATTGAACATTTTTCAAAGGTCTCGTAAAAAATGAGTTCCTATCAGAAAGAACAGACAGATGCCCTGTCTATGGTGCATCAATATCTTGCAAGTGCTTTTCCTGCTGAAAGACGGGAGCTTGAATCGTTAGTTGCTGATTATCTTTTGTTTCGAAAAGATATAGATATTTTTCTGTCCGAACATTTCGGTGAGATATGCACTCAAAACTGCTATCAAAAAAATATCAGCGCCTGTTGTTCACGTGAAGGCATCATTACTTTTTTTGCTGATGTGGTTATAAATGTTCTGGTTTCTCAAAAAAATGAGATTGAAGTACTGTTGAAAGTTCTCCAAAGACCGAATAATGGTTATAAATGCATTTATCTTGGGGAGAATGGTTGTCTGTGGCGGGTTAAGCCGATTGTCTGCGAAATGTTTCTCTGTGAACCTGCAAGGAAAAAGGTGTTTATAGAAAAACCATTGGCCCGGGATAAATGGGATGAACTTAATAAGCGTAAAAAAATGTTCACCTGGCCGGATCGTCCGGTTCTTTTTGATGTTCTTGAAAAATATTTTATGGATGCAGGATATTCTTCATCCCTTATGTATATGCACAACAGCCCCGGGCTTTTACGTGTGAAAAGAGAGCAGGGATCAAAAGTCAGGGACATAAGCGCTATCTTAAACAACTAATTTAGTAAAAATGCGAATGTCGAATTATGAAGGTTTCTTACTCTTTTGTTTTACAAGATCAAAGGTATTACCTTCCTTCGACATTCATCATTCCTTGTTCGACATTCGATATTCTAAAAACATCCCAAATACTATCTCGAAGCTCAACTTAGGTTTAAGCATTTGCAGCATCTTTAGTCTTAAAAGCCTTAAACAAAGACTCATCCATTGCAGCTTCATAGCCTGTCAACTGAGCAACAACCACATTATTCAGATCGAGAAATGTAAAGTCTCCTTTTAATTTGCGTTTGGTAACTTCCCTTACTTCTAATAATGCCGTAACTCCATCTGAGGGGAATTTATTTCTATACTGTCTATAAGAAGCGCTGTAGGTTGGAAGTGAAACAACTCCCATCTCTTCAAAACACCATATAATTGCCATCTGAAATGCGGAATCCAGAACAAGAGGATCTCCTATCCATTTACTCCTTAAAGGTTCTTTCATCCATTTGACAGGCGAAGGCGCTGAAGAAATACGCGCCAATATGCCTTTTGAAGAACAACTGATTATCTCTTTTATGCCCCTGAGCGCAACACCATGAAAGAGTATTTTATCGTAAACTTCATCCATACTTCTGAAATAAGCTTTAGAATCCATATAAGCGGATATATCAAGAATGGGCGGCTGTGAAAATTTATCTGTTAAAATAGCTTTTGCCCTTGTATGAATTACCTCAATGCCGCTTTTTATCCCATCTCTGATTTCAACATTGACTTCAAAAATAGAACCTTTTTTCCTTGCCTTACCTGTCATGAGGCGAATCAGTTTTTTATTATGTTCAAGCTTGATTCCATTTAAGATTCTGATGTCGTCAAGGCCATATAGAAAAAGTCCGGGATTATTATGAAGAGCGCCATGCCCGAGCCATTCAGCCATAAGCGCAAAAGGCACAACCGGACTGCCGTCCAGGATATGAGATTCAAGAACAGGGTATTGCTTAACATCTATTTCACGTTTAAAGGTAAGAGATAGTTTTTCTTTATCAGGAATTATATTTCCACCGACAACTATTTCCGTGGGATAGTTTTTGTCGCCCATCATTTCATAAAGCATACACATTGAGCCGGCATCCCTGGGGATCAGTTCAATTTTATTCTTTTTAAATTCCCGTTTCAGTGATGGGGTTACCATGCCGCCATCCCATGGCCCCCAGTTTATTGAGACAACTCTGCAATCCGGGCGTAATAATGATTCTTTCCGGGCTATTTTGTTTAAAACCTCATTGGCCATTGCGTAATCGACCTGTCCTCTGTTTCCAATTCGTGCAGCAATAGATGAAAAAAGCACAAGATATCTCAAATTATCATTCTTTGTTGATTCAAGCAGAGTAAAAAGACCTTTTACTTTGGTATCAAAAACCCGCTCAAATTGATTAATTGTTTTATCTTTTATCAAACGATCATCCAGCACGCCCGCTCCGTGAATAATACCTTTTATAGGGCCGTGAGCAGATCTAACATCATCTAAAACCCGGTTAAGCTGCTCAGGCTTGCGAATATCTGCCGAAAAGTAGAATGCAGATGTCCCATTTTGTCTGAGTTTTTCCAGGTTTCTTGAAATTTCACGATTTGCCATGTGTTTCTTGTAGGCTTTTTCTAACATGATTGGTGAGGCATTTTGAGTGTCGAGTTCATTTTCTAAAATAGCTTTTTTGATAATTGCCTCTTCATCTAAGGTTTCAAGCCACTTTGGTTCGGGTGAAGAAGATGGATCGGGTGATCTTCCCAGAAGAATCAGCGTTGCATCAGTATGTTTTGCAAGAGCTTGAACAGCAGAAGCAGTTATCCCTCTTGCTCCACCTGTAACAACAACAACGTCTCCATTGTTGAGGTCGAGCCGGATTTTTTGTGCCGGTTGATAAGGTGATGACTCGAGCTTTAATGTAAATCGTGATCCAGGCGGTAAGTTTTTATCAAGACCGATTTCAACTGGTCCTGAAGGGTCCGGGTTTACAAGTTCAGCAACAACAGCCTTTGCAATGTCTTTATTGTTTTTCCAGTCCGGAACAATATCTATTGCGCGGCAACAGACACTCTCCCATTCTATGGAAGCAGTTTTGGCAAGTGCGGCAAGCCCTCCTGTAACAGCGTTGGCAATACTTTTCCCTTTAAAACCAAAGGCACCGTCCAGGCGGGTTATTGTCGCAAATATCGCTCCACCTTTTACTGCAGAATCAATCAGGTCGGAAGCCAAATGATTTGTAAGGATAAAAGCATCTTTTAATATTTTATCATTTTTTTGTTCTTCAGTAGAAAAATCGTTTGCCGCGTTTGTCGGCAGCATTATAAGCCCGGCTGCTTTAGGCAGATCTTTTTTATTCATTAACGCTTCTTTAGAAATGTGTACGGCATCTATATTTTGTGATTTTAATTCTTCTGTAATAGCTTTGGATAGACCGCTGTTATCATCAGTAACAAAGACTTTTCTGCCATGGGGAATATCTAACCTGTTTCCCCGCTTATAAGGTTTTTCAACAATTGATACAACTCTTCTGCTAATGTCGGAAGTATTTATTTCCGGCAATTCATTTTCAGCAGCACGCTTTGGAGAGGCAATCGTATTTATTTGCGTATTTATTGTACTGGTTTGAGGCTCGTTATTTAAAGGAGCACCAGCCAGGTATTCAGCGATCTGGCGGAGAGTTTTCAGGCTTCCCATTATTTCGGGAGAAACAGATTGTATATGGTTAAGTTTTTCTTCAAGAGAAGAAAAGATTTCTACCCTTTTAATTGAGTCAATGCCCAGGTCGGATTCTATATCCATATCAAGCCCGAGCATTTCTCTGGGGTATCCGGTAAGATGACTTACTGTCTCTAACAGGTTGTTTTCGATTTCATGAATATTATCCTGCGAAGGGCTGTTTTTATTTTCCGGGATTTTATTTTGCTGGATTTTATTTTTTTGGCTCTTATCTTCCGGTTCGATTTCAGTTTGATTCAACCCTTGAGGCTCATTATTTAAGGAAGTACCAGCCAGATATTCAGCGATCTGGCGGAGAGTTTTCAGGCTTCCCATTATTTCGGGAGAAACAGATTGTATATTGGTCAGTTGTCCTTCAAGAGAAGAAAAGATTTCTACTCTTTTAATTGAGTCAATGCCCAGGTCGGATTCTATATCCATATCAAGCCCGAGCATTTCTCTGGGGTATCCGGTAAGATGACTTACTGTCTCTAACAGGTTGTTTTCGATTTCATGAATATTATCCTGCGAAGGGCTGTTTTTATTTTCCGGGATTTTATTTTGCTGGATTTTATTTTTTTGGCTCTTATCTTCCGGTTCGATTTCTGTTTTATTATGAATGATATTTTGCTCTCTTAATGAATTTATAACTATCTCTTCTTCGACCTTAAATCCCATTGAAGCTTCAGCAAGACGCTGGGTATTTGCCATCATATTCTGCAAAGTACGGCTTGATTCGCTTTGGGCTTCCAAAAACTTTTTATGTATTTCAGCAGTCTGCAACTGGAGAGTCTGCATTGATTCCAGGCCTTGCTTAACTACCTGTAAAGCGTTTATAATTAAGTCAGGTTTTTTATTATTATAAAATAGCGAAGCGACATCATTATTCGACGTTCGATGTTGGACGTTCGATGTTGGACGTTCATCTTTTAATTTGTTATTATCCATAGTATATTTTTTTCCGGTATCAGTATTACCCTTATCGTGGTCGACAGATATCAGGCTTGAAGGTGGAGGATTGTCGGGTTTATTTTTTAACTGTTTAAGCGGGGCTTCAGTATGTATTTCTTTGTTTTCTGTTTTCCGGCTTTTATAGTTTGCGCCTAAAATAGGAATGCTCATAAGCTGTTTTCTTGATTCTGAAACAGGCCTTTCCCATTTATTCAGTTCAACCTGCTGACCTATAGAGGCAATACAACAAAGAGTTCTTGCAAGATCAGCCAATCCGAATTGTTTCCCTGAAGAACAATCTAAAGGAATGGCTTGAAATTTACGGTCGTCTAATATTGATTTTACAAGTCCTGTAAGAACTGATTTGGGCCCTATTTCTATAAATGTGCGAATTCCCATTTCAAATAGATTCTCAACATTGCTGACAAAATCAACAGGAGATATCAGGTGATCGCCAAGCAGTTTTTTTACATGTTCAGAATCATAAGGATATGCTCTGCCGGTTGTATTAGATAAAACCGGTATTTCCGAAGGAGAAATTTTGATCTTTTTTAATGTTTTTTTGAAAGGTTTTCGGGCGGTTTTAACCAGACTGCTGTGAAAAGCAGCGGCCACGGGGAGCTTTATTGCTTTTAATCCTTCTTTTTTACATATTTTTACAGCGTGGTTTATTGCTTCAATTGAGCCGGATAGAACGCCTTGATTAGGGCTGTTCTTGTTTGCAAGAATGACATCTGAACCTACTTCGATAACCAGTGTTGCAAGTTTTTCAAGACTTGCCTTTACAGCCAGCATGGCGCCGTTTTTTTGATCTTTATTTTGGCCCGCCGCTGCCATTGAATCGCCCCTTGAAATTGAAAGAAGGAAAAATGTGTCTATATCTATCCAGCCTGCTGAACACAGGGCTGTCAACTCACCGTAGCTATGTCCGCATGTTGCGTCAGGTTTTATGCCGAATTCCTTAAGGACATTGTGCATTGCCAGGCTAACGGCGCCAATTGCCGGCTGAGCAATGTCGGTTCTTCTTAAAGCTTCATCCTGCTCTTTCTTTTCTGTTTTTGTTTGGGCCGGACAGGGATAGATAAAATCACTTAGCCGTTCAGAATTATTATATTTTTCATTGGCTTTTTCAAGGATGTTAAATGCCGCCGGGAATGTGCAAACTAAATCGCGGCCCATTCCTACATATTGGCTCCCCTGGCCTGGAAAGATAAATGCGATTTTGCCGGGTTTTTCAGGGCCCCCATAAAATATATTCTTCAAATTCCTGTTGTTCTCTTTATTATTATTTTGCCAGTTTGATTCAATTGAATTTGATGCTTCGCTGAGAAGTCCTGAAAAATCATCAGACGGATTTCCTGAGGAATTAGATGGTCTTTCAAGAACTAAAAGAAATCTGAATTGATCATCCGGTGAAAATTCTTTTCTGGTTTTTGCTGCTTTAATTGCGAGTTCTTTATATGAGATTCCTTTATTAATGGAGTTTTTTAACTCGCGGAATTGATTTTCGATTTCTTTTTTGGTGGAAGCTGATAAAGATATGATTTCAATTGAACCATCCCAGAAAATTTCATTTTTATTTCGATTGTATTCTTCAAGTACAATATGGAAATTACTTCCGCCAAATCCAAATGCGCTGACGCCGGACCTGCGCGCGTGTTCCTTTTTAGAGAACCAGGGTATTGTTTCGGTGTTTATGTAAAAGGGGCTGTCGTCAATCCCTAATTTTGGATCAGGCTCGGCAGCTTTTAATGTGGGCGGTAATACTTTGTTATAAAGAGCAAGCGCGGCTTTGATCAGCCCTGCGGTTCCTGCAGCAGCTTTTGTATGGCCAATCATGGATTTTACCGAGCCTAATGCGCATGTATTTATTTTTTTGGATGACTCTTTCTGGGATGACCCTTTTTGGGATGATTGGGCGAACAGGCGTTTAAGTGCACTGAACTCAACATTATCTCCGACACGAGTGCCCGTACCATGTGCTTCTACAAGCTCAACAGAAGCCGGATCAGTATCTGATGACTCATAAGCGATGCGAAGGGCCTCTAACTGTCCTTCCGGTCTGGGGGCATATATGCTTTGCGCTTTCCCATCGCTTGATGAACCAATACCTCTTATAACGGCATAAATTCTATCGCCGTCTCTTTCAGCATCTTCAAGCCTTTTAAGAACCAGCAATCCTATTCCTTCCCCCAGAACAGTTCCGTCTGCATCTTTAGAAAAAGGTCTCGAATCTCCGGTCGCTGAAAGAATGAATGTCTTGGAAAAACACATGTGCATGAAAATATCGTTTAAGGTATCCAGACCACCGGTGACTACCATGTCTGACCGCCCTGATGAAAGTTCGAGGAGGGAGAGGTAAATAGCTCCCATCGAGCTGGCGCAGGCTGCATCGACAACACAGTTTGTGCCTCCTATGCCAAGACGGTTGCATATTCTTCCTGCAATAACATTTCCGAGCAGACCCGGAAAAGAATTCTCCTGCCATGATACATATGAGTCGGATATTTTTTTAATAATTTCTTCTGCTTTATCAGGTTCAATCCCTGAATTTTGAAGAGCTTTTCGCCAGATTGGATGCCCCAGCCTGGCACCCAGCGGAATGGTAAGTTCCTGAGTCCCTGTTGCGCCGAGTATTACGCTTGTCCTGCTATGGCTGAAGGTGGCATTTTGTCCATAGCCTGCATTTTCAAGCGCCATCTTAGCTGCAAGCAGGCCTAGGATCTGGGAGGTATCAGTTGCTTCAAGAGAAGAAGGAAGCATACCGAATTCAGTAGGATCAAAAGGAACAGCCGAAAGGAATCCCCCTCTTTTACAGTAAATATGGTCTGGTTTTTTTGGATCCTTATCAAAGTAATCGTCAGGAGACCAGTGGGTTTTCGGGATATCAGTAATACCGTCTTCACCCTTAAAAATTAGACGCCAGTATTCATGCAACCCTGATGCTTTTGGAAAAAAACATCCCATACCAATAATAGCAGTGTGAATATTCTTGATTGATTTTTTCTTATCAGTACCCAATTGTTATACCTTTAGTTGTAACGGTTTACAGTTTCCGGTTCACGGTTAACGGTTTTTAAAAATAGCCTTTTTAAATGATTCCAGCATGTTTGATAGTAATAGTTCACAACTGATTGCTTTTATGTTTTGATCAACCGTAAACTGTGAACCGTCAACCGTAAACCGTTATTTAAGTAGTTCCAGTATTTCTGAAAGCTTCATTGGAGATATTTTGCCGACATTATTCGGCAGCGCAATTTTCTGACTGCAAAGCCAGTTTGCGCGCGTTGCAACAGCAGCCCCAAAAAGGAGGTTCATTGCAACTGTTACTGTTTCCCTGTTTTCATACTTTTCAAGAAAGGACCCTTTTACCCATTCATTAAAAGCGCCTATGGCCGGACCACACCATATTTGATAATCGATTTTTCTTGAAAGATCGCCTGTTATTGCCCAGTTTGAACTGCGGCCAAGGTATGAACGAAAAATTAGAGCCATTTTGTGTTTTGGATCTTTTTCAGCCCGGATTATCTGGTTTGGATCATTTTCAACAAAAAACTTTTTTGTATTCTCCCATTCATCCTTTAAACTGCATTGGAAAAAATCTTTTTCCAGCATTTTTCTTTGAATCTCAGGTATATTTTCAAGTCTGTCATATCTACAGTAAAAATCGTACAATTTTGCAGCGCGAAACGGAAACATTGTACCGCGTTTTAATACCTGAACTTTTACACCCATTTCAAACATATCTGCTGCAGGAGCCATAGTTACATCCGCCTGTCTGGCCTCTGCAAGCATCTGACGAACGGTTTCCGATGTGCCGGCTTCAACACAGGCCTGGTTGATAGAGCCGGTTAAAATATAGGCGGCTCCCATGGAAAAGGCTGCTGCTGCTGCTGAGGGTGTAGCAATTCCACCGCCAAGTCCTACACAAAGAGGTTTTTTATACTTATATTTTTCAGCAAGCTCATCACGAAGCGCAATTATTGTCGGCAAAAGAGAAAGAGCCGGCCTGTTATCGGTGTGTCCTCCTGAATCCGCTTCTGCGGTCATATCATCTGCTACCGGTATCGACCCTGCAAGAGTTGCTTCCTCTCTTGTAATCATATTTTTGTCGACAAGTTGATAAAGTATTTTATCAGGCGGCGGCGAAAAAAATTTTCCGGCAACTTCGATTCTCGATACTTTTGCAATAATTTTATTCGGACATACTATATTATCATTGGAATCACGATGGATTCCTTTTACACGGAAATAAACGAGCGGCAGGGTAATTTCAAGATATGCCGAGGCACTTATAAGTCTTATCCCTCGCCTTAGATACAAATCAACTATCGCTGATTCAAGATCCGGATTATTGGGACTGTTTATAAGGTTAAACCCAAAGGGATGGTTATTCATATTTTTTTGAAGTCTATCGACAGCAGACTCTATTTCATCAAGGGAAAGGCCTGCCGCTCCAAAAAATCCCATCATTCCGACGCGTCCTGTTTTTTCAACCATTTCAACTGATGTAATGCCGTTAGCCATTGCTCCTGCAATATATGCATAACGAAGATTATGTGCTTTTTTGAAGTATGGATCACCAAGGTTTTCTGGATGGAGCGGGGGAGCATATGCATATAAAGGAAGGTGGTTATTATTTGATTCTAATGTATTTCCTATAGTTATAGTACCATCCTGGGAGACGGCAATTCCCCCGTCTATACCTATCAAAAATACAGGATTAGTTACTTTTAATATTGAGTCCTTTATGGCATTATCGCCAAATTTCGGCTCAGTATTTCCTTTTGTCCACCAGCCGGATATTATTTTGTCAGTATAGGAGGATTGCATTATTTATTAGATTCCAAGCAATTGAAGATAAAAGTTAACCACAAAATTATAATGACTTAAACTATATAGATTAATAAATTTAGAGTTTTATGTCAAGAAAGATAGGAAGAACGCAAAATAATATTTGTTGATTGTTGATTGAAGGTATTCTATTAATTTTATAAAAAGACATAGCAAAGCGATTCCACAAATCAACAATAAACAATCAATAGGAGGGAATAATGCCAATTGCAACAATTAATATAATACCAATAGGCACAGCTACCCCAAGTGTCGGCGATTTTGTTGCTGACTGCGTAAAAGTTTTAAAAGATGCAGGGGCGAATTTTAAGATGAATGCCATGGGAACTGTCATTGATGGCGATTTGGATGATATTCTGATGCTGGTTAAGAAAATTCACTCGGTTCCCTTTGAAAAAGGCGTTCAGCGAGTAGTTACTACAGTCTCGATTGATGACCGTCGTGACAAAAAAGTTACATCCTCAGAAAAACTGGAATCACTCATGAAGAGATTGTAAGACAGGTTAATAGGTGGAAGGCTGTCGGTGAAAGTTGCCCATTAGCACGATATTTGCGTCAAATAGTTCTTGTTTATTTTTTAAATTGATCGTAATCTTTAAATATCGTTGACAACAAGCAGTGTGAAGAGTGAACCATTAGCCTCCACGGTTCCCGCTGTTCGCTTGGATCTTTTGGATTTGTTGCTGTATCCGGATGTTGATGAAAAGGTCGTTCTCCCACCAACCATGATATTGCCGGAGTTATTGAACAATGGCACTGCCCTATGAATATACTCCTTATATCTGGCCCATGCTTATATCTGGTTTGTTCATATTCGTTCTTGGAATTCACGGCATTAGACACCGCACTGCGCCCGGAGCAGTTCCCTTTATTATTCTAATGGCATTTGCAATACTATGGTTATCAGCCAATGCCTTGAGGTTGGCCGGCACGGATGATGCCACAAGGATATTCTGGCTAAAATTCGAGGTAGCCTTTATTCTCCCGATGGCCAGTGCCGCGCTGTGCTTAGCCCTTGAGTATGCCGGGTTGGGCAAATGGCTGACCTGGCTGACACTTGCCGCGCTGGTCATTGTCCCGCTGGCATTCGTGCTGTTGATTTTGACCAATGAGATGCACCATCTCGTTTGGACGCAGACCTGGATCGACGGTTCGATTCATATTGAGAGGGGACCAGCAGACTGGATTGCTATCGTCTACGGCTTTTCCTTGAGCCTTGTGCACCTGGCAGTAATAGCCTGGCTCTTTGTGCACTTTCCAAGGCACCGCTGGATCGCCGCGGGGCTTTTCATCTCGCCGTTGATCATGAGAGCTACCGCTTTACTTCATGTATCGCATCAGAACCCCATCGAGTCGCTCAACCCAATGGCCATGGTCTTGATTTTTACTCTGTTGCCTTATGCCTTAGCCTTTTTTCGCCTCCGCATGTTTGATGTGGTGCCGGTCGCACGCCATACGGTCATCGAAACGATGTCGGATGGAATGGTGGTGCTGGACGTCGAAAACCGCATCGCCGACGTTAACGAAGCGGCACAAAAAATCCTCGATGTCGTCAGATCAAAGGTGTTCGGCAGGGATGTTACTGAAATCCTGCATGCTTTTCCCGAGTTGTTAGGCCTTGTCCATGATTCAGGTGAAACGCAATATGAAGCCCTCGTCGGAGATACCCATGCCCGCTGGTATTAAATTTCCATTTCGCCTCTCGTTAATCGACGCGGTTTCCAGCTTGGACGTCTCATTTTATTTCACGACATTACAGATCAGAAAAGGATCCAAACGCAGCTTCTGGATCACCAGCGGACCCTGGCCATGCTTAAGGAGCGAGAGATGCTGGGTCGCGAGTTGCACGATGGCATCGGCCAAATGCTCGCGACAGCGCAACTGCAGGTCAAGGCAGCCTGTGATCTTCTCGCTAGACAAGATACGGTATCGGTCGAGTCTTGCTTGTATAACCTGGCCGATGTGACTCAAAAAGCCAAGGAATCTGTTCGGGAGTACTTGCTTGGGGTCAAGACGCGCTCTTCCCCGGAACACAGCTTTCTATCGATGCTTCGCCGGTACCTCAACCACTATAGCCATAGCTACGGAATCCATACCGAATTGGTTGCTCCTCCCGAATTGGAGAAGAAACGATTCGATTCCACCATCGAGGCACAATTGCAACCGATCATTCAGGAGGCGTTGACGAATGTCAGGAGACATTCCGGTGCCTGTACGGCGCGGATAATTTTTGCCCTCAATGACAGTGAGCTTCGCGTTACGGTCGAAGATGACGGTAGGGGCTTTGATCCTGAGGAAATCGGTGAGAAAGCGGGTTTTGGGTTGCGGTCGATGCGAGGCCGGGCCGATATGGTGGGAGCCTGCTTAGAGGTAAACCCGACACCTGGTAAGGGGACCCAGGTCATCATTCGGGTGCCCTGGTTAAAGGAGGAGACATGAGAATTCTTTTAGCAGATGATCACCCATTATTCCTGGATGGTCTTAAGAACTTCTTGAAAATACGTGGTATCGACGTGGTCGGAACAGCTATTGACGGGCTGGAAGCGCTTGAAAAGGCACGCGCCTTAAAGCCCGATGTCATCCTCATGGATATCCGGATGCCGCAGCTCAACGGATTGGCGGCCACCCGCCTGATCAAGGCAGAACAGCCTGACATCAAAATCGTGATGCTCACCTACTCAGAAAACGACGAGGATCTATTCGAGGCGATCAAAAGCGGGGCGTGCGGCTATCTGCTCAAGGCTGAAGAAATCGACAAGTTCTTTGAACTGCTCTCGGGATTGATGAACGGGGAGGCGCCTCTCTCACCCAGCCTCGCCGGCCGGGTTCTGGAGGAATTTTCCCGCCAAGGGCGTACCATCCGATCAACCGGACAGCCTGTGGAAAAAGAGGAAGCTCTAACGTCCCGACAAATTGAGGTTCTGACCCTGCTTGCTCAGGGGTTGATCTATAAAGAGATTGGTGCAAAATTGTTTCTATCAGAGCGCACCATCAAGTACCACATGGGTGAAATCATCGAGCGGCTTCACCTGGAAAATCGCCGACAGGTCATCGAGTATACCAGGCGCATGAACCTGGGAAAGAAGTAGCCGACCGACCAAAATCATAATAAGTAATGAAAACAACCAGTTGTATTTTACCTGCTTTATCCCGCGCCTGCTTTTAATCCCAACTCCTCCAAAAAGTACAGTCAGAAGTACAGTCAAAGTACAGTCTGAGACTGTACTTTTTTTTCTCCCCGACTGTACCAAAACTGTACCTTCGGTACATTGTGTTCACGAAAAAAGCCTGATAAATTGGCAAACACTCCTCTCAGCTTTCAAACGATTGCCGGAGGCAAACAAATGCAAAGATGTAACCTTTTAAAAAGGAGGTGGTGTCGCTTGATTGTATTGAGTTTGTAAAGTTCATTCAGATATTCTGGAATGTTTTTAACTTTTTCACAGAGCCGCTAACAATAAGGGAGGAAAAATTATTATGAAACAAATGTATAGTATTTTTAAAATCTTAATTCTTTCCATACTGATTACGCTATCCTTTTCACAAGTTGCAATATCAGGGGATTATAATGATGACGGCATGTCAGACATAGCCTTTTACAACCCGGGATCCCCATGGGCAACGCT
>Ga0255429_1141_pt1 | contig 15410 bp, 13 predicted proteins | sample ANMaggSeSYBR02H9_FD_182636 | JGI IMG/M metagenome (GOLD analysis project Ga0255429, IMG submission 182636) | Sediment cell enrichment communities from methane seep in Santa Monica Basin, California, United Staets - ANME aggregate JGI... | ecosystem: Environmental > Aquatic > Marine > Cold seeps >... | reverse complement strand
TGTTCGCACCAAAGGGGCGCTAACTTCAATTTAGTAGATTAATCTTGAGCACGAATATTGCATAGTATTATAATCAAGAAACATACCAGGCCAGATTTCGTTAAATTACAAATAGTTATATTTATACGGTATTTTGGAGGCTATAAATATAATAATCAATACTTGAAATATAATTTGAACGACTTTCTGGAAAAGTATCCGCGCTGTGTCTGTTAAAAAGAATAAGGTTTCTGATGATGGTTTTAAGCTCTTTCAGGCATTTACGTCCGAAATTCTTCTGCTTTAAGAGACTTGCTTCAGTAGTAAACATCACCTCTCCGATCGTATGCACGTCAAGTTTTTTTAGCACTTTTGCTGCGCGAACAGACAAAATAAGATCGGAAAGTTTAGTAAAAGCCTTAAAACCTTCGTGAAGATCTTCAATAGCTATTTTCTTGGTATTTTTTGAAGAAAATATGGGCAAAAGCACTAAAGAGGATTCATTGGGAGAATCTCCTAATCTATCTTTGATAGAGGGCGATGGTTGAACGATCTTTTCTTGATGCGATATTTTTAGAAAGTTTAAAATCTCATTAGCTGTTTTTTTGCCACAATTAGACAAAGTTAAGAGAATTTCTTCATTTAATAAATTCATTTCATCTGTCGAAGAACAATTCTGCAACAGCACATTAGTGGCTCGTACGGAAAGACCTGATGATATGATAAATTTCTCCCAATTATTTTTCGTAGTTTTATTCTTCTCCTCAAATTCGGATATGAAAATATTTTGATTTTGTGTTGATTTAAAAGTCATGTTTACCCTGAATACCGATTCCAGTAGCATTTTAGCACGACTTACGTTCGTGTAGAAGGCTCATAAAGTTGGATGTTGTCTTTTGCTGATGAAACAAGCCCCATCTGTTTTCCTCAACTCACGAAGTTAACCATTCTCGACTTTGGCCATTTTTGAATTTTCTGCTATTCCTAAAAGGCTACCTTTTGATATTATTGACAGTTTAATATCTGGTGCCGTTTTTACAAAGTTCAATAATATTAACAGGTTAGATAAAAATGGTCAAAGTCGAGTCAAAGATAGCATCTCTATTCCCCGAAGAAAAAAATGCAATAATATGTGCCATCTATATCGGTCCAAAGAAGGCCGCGTATTAGCAGTTTGTGAATTAATTCCTTTTCAGTAATTGCTGAAGGTTCTATTTGCTTGGCGCCGCCTACAAGTCTTCGTGCTAATTTATAATCCAGCTCTTCCCATACAAGTCTCTTTAATGTCTTGTTTTCGAAATCCGATGTTTTTAAATACTGTTTTCATAATGTGATTATCCTCTAACTTTCATTCTTTCAATGAGCATAATGCTTCTCTTTTATTTTGAAAGCTAAACCGATTCAAATCTTTAAAACACCAGTTACAGATTAAGTTCGACCAATTCCGCATCCAAAGAACTTCCCCGTAGATGAAGCAGAGCAACTGTAATTGGCGCTCTAAACGGCCCGGCCGTGCCAGGGTTCAAAAAAAGCACATTATCTTTCCTGCCTATAGATGCCAGGTGAGTATGACCATATATAACAGCGTTAAAGCCTGCTGCAGCGGGATCCATGTCCAGTTCATCTGCATTATGAAGCACGTAGAGCAAGAATTTTCCGATCTCGACAACCTCTGTTTCAGGGAGATAGTGCGCCCATCCGCCTACGTCCATGTTTCCTCGCACAGCATAGACCGGACTAACCTCTCGCAAAGTTTCAAGTACCTCATGCTTCCCGATGTCGCCCGCATGAATAATCAGGTCGGTACTTTCGAGAACTTTGATTGCCTCGGGTCTCAAGAGACCGTGCGTGTCCGAGATGACACCAACGAGATAGTCATCAGAGCTCTGTGATTTTATTGACATTACAAGTAGTTCCTGAGTGCCTAATGAATAGCGTTTTATCTTTTGTTCAGTTGAGCGTAAAAGCTTGACCTGTCCGTACAGCATAACAAAAAAATATAAAGAATCAAGCTGTTAATGGAAAACGGGTGATGTGTAACATGGTTGAAAAAACTAACCGGCAGTGTTAATGAAGTCATCAAGCAGGGGGCCATGAAATCCAGAAAATTTGAAATAAAGGGTGTGGGAGAAATACTTTTGGAACGTAGTATACGTGCTAAACATATCAGCCTTTCGGTTAGACCGTTCAAAGGTGTGAGGGTTGCTGTGCCCAACAGCGTATCATTTGACAAGGCAGAAAAAGTGGCTCAATCAAAGGCCGGCTGGATAAAAAAACATCTGGATCAGATGAAGTTGTTTGAGCAGGAATCCACAGAACTTAAAAAAAACAATCATATCGACCGAAAAAAAGCAAGAAAACGCTTGGTCAAGCGTCTTAATGAACTATCTGAAAAGCACGGTTTGACCTATAACAAGGTTTTTGTGAAAAACCAGAAAACCAGATGGGGTAGTTGTTCAGAAAAAAACAACATTAATTTGAACGTCAATCTGGTAAGAATCCCATATGAATTGATGGATTATACCATCCTGCACGAATTGCTTCATACCCTGATAAAGGACCACAGCAGGCGGTTTTGGGATGAACTGGATAAGTTGGTTGTGGATGCGAAGAAATTGGATAAAGAACTTAATAAATATAACATGTTGTTAATATGAGATTTAAAAGAAAAATTTTATTATTACGAATCCGGCTATAAGCAACACCACAAATGTAATGGCAAGTATATTGAAATACTTGTCTATAAAGGTTTTAATCTTGGGGCCGAAAAGATAGATAAGCCATGCTACCAGAAAAAAACGTGCTGCTCTTGAAATTGCCGATGCAATTATGAAGACCGTAAAATTTATATCAAATGCCCCGGCGGATATTGTGAATACTTTATATGGAATTGGTGTAAATCCTGCAATACCTATAGCCCAGGCATCGTATTGCATGTATAGGTCCTTGATGTATTGCATTTTGTGGGTCAGGCCGTAAAACTGGATGATCTTTTCGCCCACAGTAATCATAAACTGCCATCCTATTAAATAGCCTAAACATCCGCCTATCAAGGATCCTGCAGTACAAATCAGAGCATATTTAAATGACCTTTTTGGTATTGATACGGCTAAAGCTATTAACAATACATCCGGGGGTACGGGAAAGAAGGAAGATTCGCTAAGCGCGAGCAGAAATAATGCCCATGATCCATAGGGGGTTTCCGCCCAATGGAGAACCCATGAATAAAGGCGACGAAGCATTTATTGATCCCTCCATCCATGCTCACCAACAAGCTTGACAAACCTGCATCCGCCCATGTTTGTTTTGAGAATACCTTCCTCATCCTTGTAAAGCCTGATTAAATCCTGGGAATATTGATCTCCTACCGGTAAAACCATTCGTCCACCCACGGATAGCTGATTAACCAGCACCTCAGGTATTTCCGGAGCGCCAGCGGTAACAATAATAGCATCAAAAGGACTTTCATCAATCCATCCCGAGGTGCCGTCGGAATATTTGGTAACAATATTGTGATAGCGAAGTTTGTCAAAAAGCCTGCGCGTTTTAACAAAAAGGGGGTGAATTCTTTCTATTGTATATACACGGAATACAATTTCAGCGAGGATTGCTGCCTGATATCCTGACCCAGTTCCAATTTCAAGCACTCTGTCATCTTTGCCTAATTGCAGTGCCTGTGTCATTTCAGCAACAATATATGGTTGTGAGATGGTTTGCTGTTCGCCTATGGGCAGGGGGAAATCACCATAAGCCTGGTCCATTAAGGCTTCACTTACAAAAAGATGCCTTGGAACTTTGCGCATGGCACCAAGAACATAGGGATCTGTTATTCCGCGCGCCGCGATCTGTTTTTCAACCATCTCTTCACGCTTGCGCTCGTATTTTAAAGAATTTGCTGGCATAATTAATTTTAGCTATCAAATCAGATGGTTTACGTCAAGGATTTATACGCTGAAGATTTGTTCTTGTCTATAGCGAATGCGTGTATTATATGCAAAAAACACAAAAAACAAAATAATTCTTTTATTTTTTATCTCAGGACAAATTTATGAGGAGCGAAAAACATCTAATAGTATCTTTTGTATTAACCCTCCTTATTATTAGCTTTGGTACGGCCGGCTACATGGCTATAGAAGGCTGGGACATTTTAGATTCTTTCTATATGACTGTAATTACGATGGGCACCGTTGGATACAACGAGGTCCATGAAATTAGTAAGACAGGACGATTGTTTACCGTTTTACTTATCTTCTTTGGGGTTGGTTACTTTGTGTATCTGGCGGGTGTAGTGGTACAATTTATGGTTGAAGGAAGAATGAGAGCCATATTGGGGAGGAGAAGATTGGATAAAAAAATTGATCGATTAAATAACCATTATATTATTTGCGGATATGGACGTATTGGAAGGGTCCTCTGCAAAAATTTACAAAGAAAGCCGCTTGCCCTGGTTGTTATAGAGAAAAACAGAGAGCTGATTCCGGTAATGGATGAAGATAAAGTTCTCTATGTGTGCGGGGATGTATCGGATGAGGCAAATCTTATTAAGGCTGGAATAAAGCGGGCAAAAGGACTTGTTGCTGTGTTAGCTACTGATGCGGACAATGTGTTTCTTGTCTTGACGGCAAGACAGCTTAACCCGGATATTCATATAGTTGCACGGGCGTGCCATGTCGAATCAAAGTCGAAATTACGGGCAGCCGGGGCAAACAGTGTTGAATCACCATATGAAATGGGTGGTGTAAGTATGGCCCAGAGGATACTTCGTCCCACGGTGACAAACTTTCTTGACCTTGCTTTTGCGCACAAACGTAAAGACATTCAGGTGGAGGAGATACCAGTAAGTCCGTCCTCTGTTCTAACAAACGTTATGTTGAAAGATTCAGGTATCAGGCAGCAGTTTAATCTTATAATAATTGCAATAAAGAAGTCAGATGACAGCATGTTGTTTAATCCTTCTTTTGAAGCAGTTATCAAAGCCGGAGATACCGTTATAGCGGTAGGGGAAGAAGCAAATCTAAAAAAGCTGGAAGATATATTAGGTGGATAGGTAGAAGGCTGAAGGTAGAAGGTTGAAGATAGTCATTGAGCTTTAGCCTTCAGCCTACACCCCTATATTTTATAAATTATCCTTTTGTCAGTAATTATTATATCTACATGTTTGTCATGTGATTCAACAGGAACTTGCTGAACAATCTGGCACTCAAGAGCTAACGCAACCTTTCTGGTTGTTGCAGAAAGTTTAGGAATAAATCTGTCGTAATATCCTTTTCCGGTTCCTATCCTTCCCCCCTTTTCGTCAAAAGCAACCCCAGGGATAATTGCCAGATCAATACAGTCAACAGGTACGACCTTGCAGCGGTTTATATCCGGTTCCAGGATGCCTCTCGGACCAGTTATCAGGTCATTATCAAGGTCACCAACTTTCATTAATTTCATTTCAGATGTTTTGATATTAAAGGCAGGAAGAATTACAATTTTATTGTGGTCAAAACATCTTTTAATAATATTACTGGATTTAACCTCTGTTTTATTATTGACATAAAGCAAAACAATTTTTGATTCAAGAAAGTTTGCAAATTCAAACAAGTTGTCCTCAACTCGTTTGGTTTTTTTTAATAGTTCTTTATCAGAAAGATTTGCAAGTATCGTTGCAATATTATTGCGTATTTCTTGTTTTTTTTCTCGAATTTCCTCCATGTTTTTTCTCCAGAGTAAATTTAAGTAAGCGTTCACGGAACGCTGAAATTAGAAATTAGAAATTTGGCCTTCATGCTTTTGTACTGTTGATGTTCGTATTATCTGATAGCCTCACGGTGTTCTGAACCTTTTTGTTCCACTTATCAAAGTCATGCCAGACCATATCTGTTAACGCTTCTGCCAGTTTGTAAACATCCAGCTCGTAAACTCGTTTCATCTCTCCCAAATTTCTATTTTCAAGCCGTGAATGGCTACTAATTTTTTTAGTCTATACCAATTAGGGTATTAAAGTCAAGACAACTCGCAATAATCATTGACCAAACAATTGCTCTATGATAATTTTCAACCTAAGTTGACCGAGTCCTTACAAGAGCTATTTTTTTAAAAACATAGTAACTACTCAGGTGGATAGGCTGAAGGCTGTTAGGAAAAAGCGCATTTTGAAGCCATGTTTGGTGCAAGAATCAGATGTTTCCGCTAAAGTACGGCAATCGTGCTCTTCTGACCCCCTTCAGCCTTCAGTCTAAACAGCTTCAGCTTGACTACGTGAGTAGTCACTAAACATAGGTATTTTATGCTGGAAATCAAGTTTGTTATTCAAAATTTGTCTTTAGTTCAAGAAGTTCTTTCATTGCGAGGTGAAACAGCGGATCTTAAAAGTTTAGCAAGTTGCGATGTAAAACGCAGAGATATTCTTCTTGAGATAGAAGCTTTGAGGCATAGACGCAACAAGGTCTCCGAACAGATAGCAATGATGAAAAAGGAGGGTGAAGATACAGAAAATTTTGTAAATGAAATGCGTAAAGTTTCGGGCCGGATTAAGAATTTAGAGAAAATTTTGACCGAAATGGAAGAAAAAGTAAAAAACATTCTTATTGGACTGCCTAATATCCCCCACACTTCTGTTCCTGCAGGAAAAGATAGTTCTGAAAATAAAACCATAAAGCAAGTTGGAAAATGTCCGGATTTTGGCTTTGAACCCAAACCCCACTGGTCATTAGGCGAAAGCCTTGGAATTTTCGATTTTGAAAGAGCTTCCAGGATTACCGGTGCGCGCTTTCCGCTTTATTTCGGAGCCGGAGCAAGGCTGGAAAGAGCTTTAATCAGTTTCATGCTCGATATTCACACTACAGAGCACGGTTATAAAGAAACCCTTCCTCCTTTTATTGTGAACCGGCAAAGCATGACCAACACCGGCCAGCTCCCAAAGTTTGAGGAAGATCTTTTTAAACTGGAAGGGTGGGATTATTTTTTGATACCAACTGCCGAAGTTCCGGTTACCAATATCCATCAGGGCGAGATTCTGGATGAAGATTTGCTGCCGATTATGTATGCTGCCTATACCCCCTGTTTCCGTAGCGAAGCAGGTTCTTATGGAAAGGATACAAGAGGATTAATCAGACAGCACCAGTTCAATAAGGTAGAACTGGTAAAGTTCGCCAGGCCAGAAACTTCTTATGATGAACTTGAAAAACTCTTAAACGATGCTGAAACAATTTTAAAAAGACTTGAGCTTCCGTATCAGGTCATTAGTCTTTGCACGGGAGATCTGGGCTTTTCTGCAGCCAAAACATATGATATTGAAGTCTGGATGCCTGCCCAGGGTGTTTATAGAGAAATTTCGTCTTGCAGTAATTTTGAAAGTTTCCAGGCAAGGCGTGCAAATATCAGGTTCAGGAGAAAAGGAAAAAAAGGAACCGAACTGGTCCATACATTGAATGGATCAGGGCTTGCTGTTGGGCGCACGGTTGCGGCTATACTTGAAAACTTCCAACAGCCGGACGGGTCTGTAATAATTCCCGAAGCACTTCAACCATATATGAAGACTTCGTTAATTCAGAAAGGGAAGCATTAAAACAATTCACGGTTCACGGTTCACAGTTTACAGTTAACGGTTGATCAAAACATAAATATAGGTGAAAGACGGACGGGTGGCACGGACAAACAAGTTTGTCCATGCCACCCCTTAGGTGCTGATAAGAAACTATGGTGGATCCTTTTATGCCTGGTTCCCATGCTCCAGCGTGGGAACGAGAACTGTAGAGCGACAACCGTGAACTGGAAACCGTTACAGAGAGACTTTAGCAATGAAACTTGAAAATTTTCCAAAAGATATCCGGCCATATCTGATTCCCGACCTGACTTCTGATGAGGGGAGACTTATATATCGCTGTTTGGAATGCGGGCTGGAATACGGCATTGAGAAGTTGTTATACACATGTCCGGAATGCGGACAGGTGTTACTTATTTATGATGCAAATTTTGACAGGCTTAAAAAAATTCCGGGAGAATTATGGCACAGAATTTTTGATTATCGCAAGATGCTCAAAATTTCCGCTCTAAAAGGAATTTATTTATACCACGAATTTATTGGTCCAATTATACCCCTGGATTCCATTGTTTATCTCGGGGAAGGGCATACACCTGTTGTTGAAGCAAATTCTTTTTTGCAGAAAAAGGCAGGAATTAGATTTTACTTTAAAAATGATGGCCAGAATCCAAGTGCGTCTTTTAAAGACAGGGGGATGGCAAGCGCTTTCAGTTATATACAGTTTATGGTCAGCAAAGGATATATTTCTTCTGATATGCTGGCAATATGTGCTTCTACTGGAGATACTTCCGCATCTGCGGCATTATATGCATCTTATCTTAAGCCTCATGTAAAATCCGCGGTACTTCTTCCCTATAAGAAAGTAACTCCGCAGCAGTTGTCCCAGCCTTTGGGAAGCGGGGCATCGGTATTTGAAATTCCAGGTGTGTTTGACGACTGCATGAAGGTTGTTGAAGCTTTGTCGGAGAAATATAATGTAGCGCTGTTAAACTCCAAAAATGCCTGGAGGATACTTGGCCAAGAGTCATATTCATATGAGATAGCCCAGGATTTTGAATATGATATGAGCGACAAAGTCGTAATATTACCTATTGGCAATGCAGGTAATATTACAGCAGTTATGAGCGGATTTGTAAAGTTTTATGAAACAGGAATTATAAATACATTGCCAAAAATAATTGGTGTGCAGTCAAAGCATGCCAATCCTGTTTACAAATATTACCTGGAACCTGATGCAAAAAAACGAAAATTTGTTCCTGTAACGGTAAGGTCCAGCGTGGCTCAGGCCGCTATGATCGGCAACCCGGTATCAATGCCCCGTGTAATTCATCTCGTTGACATTTATAACAGCATGTCTGACAAACAAAAGGTGTTTTTTATTGAGGTGTCTGAGCAGGATATCATGGACTGGGAACTTTTAGCAAATCGGAACGGGCACATTGCATGTACTCATGGCGGCGAGTCTCTGGCGGCTCTTGTTTCAGCATATGAACAAAAAATTATTGAAAAAAATGATGTTGCCATCGTTGATTCAACCGCTCACGCACTGAAATTTTCGGGCTTCCAGAAGATGTATTTTGAAAACAGTTTTCCGGAAGAATTTGAAATTTCTCCAAACCCGGATTTAATCAATTCCCCTGTTTTTATCCGGCCAAAAGACCTTGAAAAGGTTCCTGCACCCTGCAAGCCGTTAACCGGAGAAGATTTTAAACGGTTTGTCGAACGCACATCAGAAGAAATCGCAAATGCGTTGGGTCTGAAAACCGTGAACCGTGAACCTAACAACCTGAGCAGTTAAAATGCTTAAATCATTAATTTCTATCTTTCTATGTTTAATAATATTTACCATAAGCCCTCTTTATGATGTAAATGCAGCTTTTTTATACAAAAGCTATGTGGTTTGGAAAGATAAAGAGCGAGATGTTTTGTGCGATCCTTATATCGTTCAGAATGATGATTGGCTATTTAAACTTTTTGAGCAAAGAGGTGAAATTGCACAAAAGGATTTCCCTGAATTTTTAAGCATATTTAAACGCATCAATCCACATATTCATAACGCAAATAGAATTCTACCCGGTCAGCATGTTCTTATCCCCTTAAAGATATTGAGACAGGACTCCATGCAGGGCCAATCTTCAGGAATCGTTACTATTCCATTTGTAACCATCTCAAGCTTACCTGAAATTCTAAAAAACTACACAATTGAATATAAAGTAAAACAAGGGGATTATTCGGCAAAACTTGTTGCACAAGGCTACAATATACATAATTCAAAATCATATGATGAAAAAGAAAGATTCTACAGAGAAGGAATGAAGTTATTCAGAATCATCAATCCGGAAATTGTTGATCCGGATCTTATTTATATCGGTCAAAAAGTCTATGTTCCCAATCCATCCATTAGAAACCAGCCCTGGTATAAATCCCTTTTTGATGCTTCCGGCAATATTGTAGAAGAAATTGCGCTGAGCGGTACAGATGCTTCTCGCACAAGAGAGACAGCGGCAGTTGCAGTTTTAACAAGAAAAGAAGATATTGCGCCGCTGTCGCCTCTTAAGCAACTGTCTTATGCGCTGGATGCAAGGCTCCTGAATAAAGGCATATACTACTTTCCAATGCAGGGAGAAGAGGATTTCAGCTTAGATCTTTCCAGGTTTCCTGTTGTAGAGCTTAAAAATCGAAACAGAATAATTTTTCAAGAAGATGATATGCGGGAATATGCTTTGAATGCGATAAGGTCATTTTGGAAGAATGTAATAATTGTTCCGGCTTCTCAGAAGTCTTCTTCAGAGCATCTCTTTGATTCGGTGATTAAGTCAGTCTTCAGAGATAATATAAAAAATAAATTGTCCTTTTCAGATCAGGGCATGGAAGTAAATATCGCTGCAAGGTGGATACTTGAGAAGCAATTGGGTGATGAAAATAAAGCTCATTCTGTTTGTATAAATTTTATTGAAAATCAGGATGAACGCATGCCGGATTCAATTTGTCGATATCTTGAATCGCAAGGTATAATTGTTAAAGATATAATAAAAGATGGAAAAATTACAAAAAAATATAAGAAAAAAGATGTTAAGAACCGGCAATTTGATAAAAATATAACCTTTATCAACACACTGGAAATAAAAGACATTATAAATGATTTGCTTAAAGCAATGGGTTACAGATATGAGCAGAATATCAACATTACATTTCCATACGAAGGCATTCAGGTTCAAGCCCTGGCAAACCTCATATCGTTAAAAGCTGATGCTCCGCTGATTGTTGACTTTGGGAATATTTATGGCGAGGCAGTAATTGCTATTAAAAGGGCCGGCATGGAGGTTGTTCAGATAGATACAGGGGATAATATAAATACAGCTATACCAAAACTTCTTAAAGGTATCAGGCTTGATTACACAATCGATCCAATGTTTTTTGTTGCGAAAAGGCCTGAAAAATATAATATTTCGTTAACCATACCGGGATTTCTGGTTGCAGATTCAGAGGGCAACAACATACTTATAGCGACAGTTTTTTTACATAACGAGCTGATTCAATATTTAAGGGATAGAAATTTAAAAGTGGTGATAGTTCAGCCACAAAGACACCAAGATTAGTAAAAGTTCACCACGGAAGGGCACGGAGTCTCACTGAAAATTGTAAACAATGAATAAAGTTTCTACTATGCTCCGCCACAAATGACGGAAACGCAAGTTATGACCTTGTAAGTTACTATAACCTAAATTGAGCGGTTTTTTACTCAATCTGCGCCGATCTCTTGCGCATAAAGGCTTCGCAAAAATCCTCGACATATCCACGGGTATGCCTGCGGTTTTTGCAAATCCTTATGCATCAAGATTTCAGCACATATCTTCGCAAAAAATCGCTCAACTTAGGTATAATAATATCAGTGTAATTCCGTGAAAATCCGTGGTGGGTTTTTACAAAAAACTTATTTTGGAGTAGAAAAGCATGAAAATAAAACGATTTGTTTTAAGTTTAAGCTTGCTTTTAATTTTTTGTATAGCTTCTTGCGCTGCGAATACTGAAGTGAGAAAGAAACAGGGGGAAGCCTCAAGAAATCTCGGTGAAGCATACATGCAGCAAGGGGATTTTTCTTCAGCGCTGAGGGAATTTCTAAAAGCAGAAAAAATATACTCCAAAGATCCCCTTCTTCAAAATGACCTTGGTCTGGCATATATGGCCAAGGATCGGCTGGACCTTGCTATAAAACACTTTAAGAAGGCAGTGAAATTAAAACCGGATTATGTGCCGGCTAAAAATAATCTGGGAACCGCCTATCTTGCCAAAAAAGAATGGGATGTAGCAATTGCCTGTTTTAAGGAGATTGTTGATGATGTCTTATATGCCACACCCCACTATCCTCTTACAAACCTGGGGTGGGCATATTACAATAAGCAGGAATACGAGGTTGCAGAAAAATATTATAGTGAGGCCCTTAAACTGGAACCAGATTTTATTATTGCCCTGCGGGGTCTTGGCCAAAACTATATGGCAATGGAAAGAGCAGCGGATGCCGTGGCAATGCTTGAAAAAGCAGTAAAAAATTATCCGCGTTCTGCTGAATCATATTTCTATCTTGCAAAGGCATACAGTTTATCGAGCGAATATAAAAAAGCAATTAGCACTTACAATAAGGTGGTTGAACTTGCGCCAGACAGCCCTCTTGCGTTTGATGCCCAAAAAGAGGTGGAAAAAATTAAAAGGTTGAGATGAAAATACAGGAAATCCTAAAACAACCTGAAGACAAGTCCCTGGAATTTAAAAAAGAGATTCCAAAAAACAGACAAAATTTACTGAAAACAGTGGTTGCCTTTGCAAATGGTTCCGGAGGACATATCTATGTTGGCGTAAATGATGACCGTACTATCACAGGCATAAAAGAGGAGCCTTTTGACCTGGAAGAAAAGTTGTCGAGCATCATATATGATTCAATTTCACCTATCCCCAATCTCTTTTTCCAAACAACCACCCTTGAAGATAAAGTTATTTTTATCATAAGAATTCTTCCCGGAGCAAACAAGCCCTATTATTTAAAAAAACCTGGCCCTGAGGATGGCATCTTTGTTAGGGTTGGCTCAACGAACAGGAAGGCGGATTCCCAGGTTGCGGCTGAGCTGAGGAGACGGGCTAGAAATATCAGCCTTGACCAGGAGATTGATCCATCCTTTAGCTGTGATATTTTAGATATGCAGTTGCTTGAAAAGTTTATTGAATTACGTGGGTTGAAAACCAAAGCAACCCTTGACTATTTTATAAAAATCAAGGCCGCTCAGCGTTATGATCATACGTGTCATCCAACCATTGGCGGGATCCTTTTATTTTGTTCTACCCTGCCGGATGAATATTCCTATGCAAGGTTCAGTGTTTCCCGTTTCAAGGCTGAAAACAGGGCCGATCTGATAAACTCGACCACTATTAACGATGGCTTATTGGCGATGCCGGAAAAAATCATGGATTTTGTTCGTCTTTACATGGAAAAAAAGGTGAGTTTATCTGCATTGCGAAGAAAGGAAGACTATGACATTCCTCTGCCTGCTATCCGCGAGGGGATTTTAAACGCAATCTGTCATAGAGACTACTCCATTGCCGGGTCCGATAATAAGTTGGATATTTTTTCAGACAGAATTGAAATTACGAGTCCCGGTACTCTTCCCTTGGGGATAACTATCCAGGATTTGGGAGAGGGAATATCCGAAGTCAGGAACAGGCTTATCGTAAAGATATTACGTGAGGCAGGGTATATTGAACAGTTAGGGACAGGCATAATGAGAATAAAGGAAGCATGCAGAAAAAATGCGCTTCCAGAGCCAAAATTCGAAGAAACAAGTAATTTTTTCAAAGTAACTATCTTCAGGACACAGTTAACCCTTTTGCCTGATCTTGAAATTATCTATGAGCTAATCAAACAGGGGATTCCTTTAGGAAGCAAGGAGATAGCAGGGAGATTGAATGTCCATCAGAATACAGCCCTGAAGAGACTAAAACAGCTTGAGGAAAAGGGGTTGATTTATAAGCAGGGAAGCGGGCCGCGTGTGAGATATTCTATTTGATGTGAGATCGTGTGAGAATGTGAGATAGATGTGAGACATACATTATCTAATTTTGAATATCAAATGACCAAAGCATATCAGGCACTTATGCAATATCTATGGCGCTCCACCATGTTTGAAATTTTGAAATTTGGACATTCGTATTTGTTGAGCGCTGATGCTTCACTTCGTGTAGGATTTCGAGCTTTGAATTTATTGAAAATTGAATAAGCAAGCAATTTTTGTGAATTCAGTAGATTATCAGCTTAAATGACGTGGACCTGAAGATTTGAGGCCTGTCCTGTGATATCCGGCAATTCTTTTTCTCTGCTCAGGGTTCACGCCTGCCTTTTTTGCAAATTCAGGCCATTTGTTAATTGAATCAAGTACCTCGTCAATAATTTCAACTGGTCTTGAAATTGAAATGGAACTGCCGACGTCAATCATATCCGCCACAGTGAAATCATCCCGTTTGCCATTGATGGTCATTTGATGTTGATTGGTCCATTTCCCGGCAGGGTTATGTGAATACATGACATCAAATGCCGGTGACAATTTCCACTGCCCTTGGGGGTACATTAAAAATGCAATGTTTTTTGTATGATCATCCTGATTCCGTCCGATGATGTTGAATACCATCCGTTTATAAAACTGTACGGCTTCTGCTTTTGTCAGCCGAAGCTGCCGCATGACGGAAAAAACCTGTTCGTAGCTGTAAGCTCCGGCCATATTAAAGTCATAATGAGCCAGTCCGCATAAAGATTGTAAATGCAGTTTAACTCCATTACACCGGTCAAATCTTTTTGTGAGAAAATGAGCTCTCCTGTTTTCTTCAAGCAATCGGCATTCGGCCATATCAATCCCCGCAGCCTTTGCCATTAAAGAATATGCATACTCTATTCGCCCGTAGCCCATTGGTTTTCCAAGTTCAATATCATCAACCCCGTCAAATTTTAACAGCCAGTATTCATATCCTTTGGGGACATCAGATTGGCCGGATATAATATTTCCTTCATTGTTCATTGCAATAATTGCTTTGGGCCTTGCACCGCCGGCAGAGGTTCCAACCCTCAAAATATCTAAAATTGCCTCTGAATTTTCTTTTTCTGCGTTTCCAATATCAACATCAAGCTGTGAACGTTCCAGCATTATTTTCTGGACAAGCTCTACCATTGAGGCAATTTCCACAGGAACTGCACGATCAAGCTCATTACTGACAGGCGGTTGAAATTCCAGAGCACCCATACCGCGTTTCTCGGTATAACAAAGACGTTCAATAGGGCTGAAATCAGCGGCTGAACGACCATCCCTTGCCAGCCATGAATTAATTACCTCGTTTCCGAACTTGTCAGGAAGAACATCTGCAAGCAATCCCGGCAGCCCCATAAAGGTTTTCCTGTTCAAACCCGGGAAGCTAAAAATACCATCTCCCCTCAATGCCTCTTCCAGCCCCATATGCAAAGGAGAAATATCCATGCCTTTTTTTAAAAAAGAAGGATCATATTCAAAAATTCCATACCCGTTCTTTTCCAGCCATGTCACAGCACCGACTGTGTTTCCCCATAGCTTAATAACTGCAGTATCGAATTTTTTTACCAATCGCTTTGATTTTCCTTTGCTGGTTTAATTCGTCTTCCTGAAGCTCTTTCTCTTTGCTTACCCATTTGAGCCTGCTGCAACGGGCTGATTTGAATATCCGGAATAAAATTATTTAAATTGTCCAGCGCGTGAAGCTCTCGTAATATGCCTATGATGCTTGACAATTTCCCTTTTCCACCTTCCAGTGATTTGATTGCATTCAGCGAAAGCTTTGTGGCTTTGGATAGTTCCACCTGCGTCATATTTTTACGCAGCCGAAGTCTTTTGAT
>Ga0255429_1140_pt1 | contig 15415 bp, 10 predicted proteins | sample ANMaggSeSYBR02H9_FD_182636 | JGI IMG/M metagenome (GOLD analysis project Ga0255429, IMG submission 182636) | Sediment cell enrichment communities from methane seep in Santa Monica Basin, California, United Staets - ANME aggregate JGI... | ecosystem: Environmental > Aquatic > Marine > Cold seeps >... | reverse complement strand
CAATATATATGAGCATAACAGGGGGTAACTACGGAAAAATCGAGATATGCAGGCTCGGTACATATGTACGGGATATACTAGTGACTGCGAAATGGAGGGTTCAAGCTCAAATGTATAATCAATTAATAGGACAGATGATTGCGCGTGATGAAACAGAAGCTGCTGAACTAAAACAGCACATGAAAAATATACAATTCGATTTAGATCGATCAGAATCTTGTCAACAACAGTTGTCTCATGTAAAAGAGAAATTGCGACTATATAATATTTATGAAGGAGGTTTATATGTCATTTGATTTATTTTCACTTTTTGATTATTATTTAATTGAAGATGAATCTGGGATGTTTGATGATCCCACATTAATGGGGTCGGAGTTCGATATACCCTATTGCGATCCAGTGGATGAAGATCAAGAGTTTGAACTTTCAGAGGATTATCTGGACGATTTACATGACATAGGGTCAGGTGAAGATATTGATGCGCAGAGTGTGGTGATTACAGGTACTCCAGATGTGGATGGTCAGCACTGGTCATGGCAGGGGATGAACAATTCATGTGCAATCGTTGCCCAGGAAGGGGTTCTAGAATCGCTATTGGGCTATGATATTCCAAAAACTGAACTTGAACAGATGGCATATAACAACGGTTGGTATGATCCCGAAAGCGGCACCCCTATAGAATGTATTGGCAATATTCTGGAAGCCTATGGTGTTCCTGTAGAGCAAGGTTATGACAAGTCATTAATTGATATTCATAATGCTTTAGCTAATGACGAAAAGGTCATTGTCGCATTGGATGCTAATGAAATATGGGATCCTGCAAGGGATTATCATGGTCGCCCCGTCGAGTATAGTGATGCAGGACATGCTATATGGGTAACAGGGATAGTCATGGATGGAGAAGGAAATCTGTCAGTCAAAATAAATGATTCAGGCACAACAGATGGAATGGGAAAAACTGTGAGCCTTGAAGATTTTAAGAATGCATGGGATGATTTTGGCAACTTTGCGGTGATGACCAATCACCAGTTGGCTTCAACAGCTGAAGGAGTGACAGACGCAAGAATGCTTGGAGGTTACTATAACGCTGATGGTACGTACCACTACACATCATACGATGTAGATGGTCCTCCTTAAGACTGGCTAAATTATTAGACAAATAATTGTATATGAGGAGGTTAAAATGTCTGAAAAAAAATTGAAGATGCTTGCTGAATTTGAAGAAAAGCACAGGAAAAACGAAGAAAAGATTGATAATATCTGGAAACTAATAAACTCTATACATTCCACACCTGTACTGCGCGAATGGGTAACCCTTGAATCAAAACCACTTTGTCCCTTTGTTATCAGGAATTCTGATACCCGGGACACGAGTGTTCATCTATTGCTTGCTATACCAGGAAATATAGAAGGAAATAAGGTTATTTTACCACCGTGGGGATACATAGCCTGGCAATGGCCATCATGTCGTTTGATTTCAATGATGGATATACGTGATATGATCAAACTCTCCGATGATCATCTTACCAACGATCTTATCTGTACAAAGGAATTTGCTGACAAAATTCAGAAAGCATTGGACACAGATGCAGAACTTCCGCTTCCGCCTGAACCAATTCAAACTATATTAAAAATGTTCTCTGGTAAAAGCCCAATCGGCAAAATGGAGTCAAAGAAACACATTGATTATAAGGAAAGATCGATTACTGCATCAACATCAGATAACGAAGAGCAGGATACAAGTAATTATTCAGAATTGTTTCATTGTATGAAGCAGGCTAAGGAGCTTATTACTGAATGCGAGCATGAATCATTGCTCAAGGAATGGAGGCGCATTTATGCAAGAATAAATGAACCACATTTTTCGATTGCTGTGGTTGGAGAATTCTCTCGAGGTAAAAGCACATTGATCAATCGATTGTTGAATTCAGATATATTGCCCATAGGCGTTACTCCTACTACTGCAATGGTTACAAGAATATTGCATGGCGCTGAGTCGAAGATGTTGCGGATATACCCTGATGGGAAAAAAGAACATCTGCCTTTGAATTCTGAATCATGGAAAAATCTCACTGCCAATGATTCAGGGGCTGATCCTGAGGGCATTATCCGGATAGAAATTCCAAACGAATGGTTAAAACAGACAGGAGTCCATATTATTGATACTCCAGGTGCGGGTGACCTTATAGGCAAACGAGCAGCACTTACTACAGATGTCATTGCAAGCTGTGATGCAACGTTAATAGCTATAAGTGCTACAACGCCACTCAGTCTTACGGAAAGAGCTTTTGTTGAAGAACATATCCTCTCCCGGAAGATACCGCGGGTGGCTATTGTTCTGACACGATTGGATCAGTTGCCCGAAGCTGAACGATTATCAGTTGTAAGTTATGTTAAAGAGAAAGTAGCTGGTTGGGCTCCGGAAGTTAGTGTATTCAGTGCTCATGGCACTCCAGTATTGCCTGATGATTCGATTGCGGGCTGTGCAGGACCGGACTCGATATTGAATATGATATCTTCATGGGCTGGTGATGAGCAGCATACTCTTCTTCACAGTATACAAATAAAAACTCAATTAAGGGATATTCTAACAGTTTTACATGCCGCTCTCGTTACAGAGAAAGAGGCTGTCAACTTGTCTTATAAAGAGCGTCAAGAGATATTAAAAACTGGCGAACAGCAATTGGAGCGGAATCGTCTGGATTGGGGAGATTTGCAGTTGGAATTGGGAAAAAGAGAGAATGACAGTATTTTATGGTTGGAACAAATCGTTCTTGAGAAGAAGGAAGATATTGTGGAGAAATTTCGATACGAGCTGAGACATGCACCAAATCCTAAACAGTGGTGGGAAGAAGACCTTCCTTTCAGATTACGGCAGGAGATGGCAAACGTTGCTCGTGGACTTGAACGATCACTTCAGAACAGGATTGGTAGCGATCTATCATGGTTAGAAGAAGAGGCAAGAAATATCTTTTCCTTGGAGATGAAACTGGGTCGTACAGACTCTCTGGTTACTATTAACGAATTAAAAGGTGAATTTGGGAGTGAAGAACTGAGTGATTTGAGCAGTATAAGGTTGCGTTCACGCATAGGATTTGGTGCTGCAAGCATGCTGGGTTATCTTATCTTTGGTCCCTTTGGTATTGCTGCAAGCATCGGTGGTGGTATCATAAGCGAGAAAATATTTTCAAAGAATATTGAAAATCAGAAGAAAGCACTGAGTAAAAACCTGGATTATGTGGTTGATCAGATACTGCATGATGCTGTGGATATGGTTCAGGAAAGACTTCAAAATGCTTACATTACCATATTCAAAGGAGTTCAGAAGCAGGAGTCGATCTGGTTTTCAGCACGCAGAGAATCATTGATAAAGGATGCAGGCAGTTCTAACGTGGACTTTGGAAAAGTTGAGAGACAGATGAAAAAAGCAGATGAATTGATTTCAAAATTAACTGTATCAACAGGAGGATTATTATGACAGATACTCAAGATTCGTATGGTATTTTCCAGAGAAATCGTCAAGAACTGGTGAACCTTATTTCGCGTACTCAAACTGTTTTCAAGAAGTTGAAGATAGAAAGCTGGGATCAAAGCCTTGCTCAACTCAATAACAAGGTACAATCCGAACACTTTAAGGTGATGGTTCTGGGTGAATTCAAACGGGGTAAAAGCACGGTTATCAATGCAATGCTTGGTGAAGAAGTTCTTCCTGCTTATGCTATTCCCTGCACAGCTGTTATAAACGAGATAAAATGGGGTGAAGAAAGACGAGCTATTTTACATTTTCGTGATCCTATACCTGAACCGCTTCCCAAGAAAATTCCTGAACAGGCAATGAATCATATCCAGAAAACTGGCGGCAGGGATATACCACCTCTGGATATACCTTATGAGGAGCTGGAAAGTTATGTTGCAATCCCGGACCCTGAAAAAAAAAAGCAGAAAGAATCCGTGGCGGAAACTCCTTATGAAAAGGTTGAATTGTTCTGGCCTCTTGGGCTATGCAAAAGTGGGGTTGAAATCATCGATTCACCAGGACTGAATGAGGATGGGGCACGCGCAAAAATTACTAATGAGTATATTCCTAAAGTGGATGCCGTATTATTCGTAATATCTTGTATTGCCCCGGTAAGTGAATCCGAAATGAAGGTTATTGATAGGAATCTTCATGGTGCGGGGCACAAAGATATATTTTTTATTTTTAATCGTTTTGATCAAATTAGACCCAGAGAACGTGAGCGAACAGTGTCTTACGGGCAGAACGCGTTGGGAGATGAGACAAGCTTTGGAACGGATGGTATCTTCTTCATATCTGCACTGGATGCTCTTGAAGGGCGGCTTGATAAGGATGATTCAATGGTAGAGGGGTCAGGTATTTTGAGATTGGAAAAATCTCTAAGAAGATTTTTAACTGATAAAAAAGCTAAAGTTAAGATTCTTCAACCAGCAAGAGAACTGACAAATGCAATACAAGAAGTCAGGGGTGAGATAATTCCTGCTCAACGTGGAATGCTTGAAAAAAGTTTAGAAGAGGTAAAAAACGAATATCAGCGGATCCAGCCTAAGTTGGAGGATGCGAAACGTTCTAAACAGCAGATTATCGGGAATATCAATCGCCAGAGGGAGTTCATGAGCAGGGATGTTAAATATGCGGTTGAAAAAAAGCTGATAGAAATTGCAGATAGAATACCCGAATGGGTTGAGGGTATAGAAACAGAGACTGAAATAAAGCTCTTAACTTTTAAACAAAAAGAACAGGCAGAAGTTCTGGTAAAAGAGATTGTAAATAAAACAACGGATCAAATAGAGAGTGAGTTATATGAATGGAAAGAAGAAACCCTGACTCTCCTCCTTGATGAAAAATTGGAAGAGATGAGGGGCGATATAAAAGGCTCAGTTGATACTTTTTATGCCAGAATCGATCAAATAAATGCCGATTTTTCCGGGATAACCAGTGCAGAAACCAAACTTGGAAAAGATGCATCAGGGTCGGAGAGATTTGTTGCATCATTGGGGGGTTTTCTCATAGGTGGTATAGGTTCGGCAGGCCATGGTGCAATATTCGGATTTGAGGGATTGGCTACAAGCATTGCTACGCAAATTGGCATAGCCGTGGTTACAGTTGGCGTTTTAGGCATTACAAATCCAATTACAATCATTGGTGCCTTACTCGGTGGAGGCTTAGTTACAGGATGGATTAAAAAAGAATTACTGGTTGATAAAGCCAAGAAAAAGATAGGTAAAGAGATGCAGCACAAGTTTAAGGAGGATATTTACCCTACTGCTGCGGGAATAGCAGAGAATGTTCATCAACAGATCGATGATTTTGTTAGGGCTGCTGATAGCACTCTAGAACAAAAGATCAAAGTGATATCTGAGCAAGCAGAGGCAGTATTAAACGCTAAAAAAGCTGGTAAGGCACAGGTTCAGGAAACAAAGGCTATGCTGAATGAGTTGGAAAATGAGATCAATGGTATTGATGGAGAACTCAAGGATTTGCTTTATGCAGTAGCTGAAAAATAGGTTAACCTGTGGAGAAATATAATATTGGGACGCAGAATTACGATGAATCGCGAGGCGTTGGCAAATACATCAATAGGATGACGTAGGTATGGATCATAAAATAAATGGCTTAGCATTTGACACTTTAAAACAAAGCATAGGCATAGATTCGCACCTGGGTTTTATAGAGGATCTTTTGAGGCGACATGAATGGGATGAAAAAAAACGAACTGAAATAACACTATCTGTAAATAACATCCAAAACAAAGAGCAGGACCCCAACCTGTATTTAGGCATAATAGGGGCGTTTTCCAGCGGAAAGAGCACATTCATCAATGCACTAATTCGCGATAATCTTTTACGTACGGATGTCCTTCCAGCTACTACTGCGTCTGCAACGATACTACGTTATGGCGCAGATCTGGATGTCGAAATAATGTATAGAGATGGAACATTAAAATCTTTTAAGCATGTTAAAAAAGAGAAAGAGAATTTAAAGGCATTCCTTCATCAGGTAACTGCTGATGAAGATGTTGCGAAAGAAGTTGAGCAAGTAACAGTTTATCATCCTTCCGAATTTCTTAAAAATAATATGGTCATAGTCGATACACCAGGAACAGATGTAAATAATGAGAGGCATATTCAGGTAACTGGGTGGTCAATCCGCGAAATATGTGATGCAGCAATTATAGTAATCCCTGCCGATCGTCCCGTGTCTCAAACGTTGACACATTTCCTTGTCAATCATCTTTCCGATGTTCTCCACCGTTGTGTCTTCGTTGTAACGAAAATAGATCTGATAAGGCATAGAGAACGCGAAAGCTTACTGAAATATATTGAAAGTCGTTTGAAATCAGAATTAAAACTTGAACAACCAATGGTTTTTGCATCAACTCCTCTATTTATATTGGATGAATTGACTGGAATTGAAACTGATGAGGAGGTATCAAGAATCTCCAGAGAGGATAAACAAGATATAATCAATCAATCTTTACAGACTGAAAAGGAAATATATAGAATTCTTCAGGAAAAAAAGCTTTTAATTTTGCTTGAGCGGCTTTCTAACTTGTTATCTTCTCTTTTTGGTGAGTTGAAGCATGACCTGCAAGAAATGGAAAAGGTTTATCTGGCTCGTCATCAGACTCTGGAGAAAAAACAAAAAACAGATATGGCTCTTTATGTAAAACAGCAGAAAGATAAGCATCATAAGGAAATTAGAAATCAGTCTATTGATCTGTTTAAAAAGATTGAAGGGGGTGTAGGTACCATTAGGTACAGAGTGTTGGCTGGATTACGAGCGGATATAAATGAGGCACAGGACGACGCGACAATTCGATCAATTGCGAAAAATAGATCCTCTTATGTAATGCAACAGTCAGAAGTAGACATACAAGGGTTGTTGGCAGAGGTTTTTGAAATGCTTTGCGAGATAAGCCATCAACAACTCGTTGAGTTCGAAAATGACTTTAAGGTCTTGTACAAATCTCTGGCAACCCTGGATGGTCAGATTTCTGTAGATGGACAGGAGGAACGAAACATTCTGGCATCGTTGACATTTAAATTCGACGATCATTCTACAGAAATCAGTGAACTAATTGAAAGCGATCTGTCTGACGAAAATTGGGCAATCGGAGGTGGAATAGGTGCAGGAGCTCTTATTGGTACGATAATTTTTCCAGGGGTTGGAACTGTTGTGGGGGGTATCATTGGAGCCATACTAGGAGCGAACTCCCTTGAAACAACCGACCAGCTCAGAGAAAAATATTGGGATAAATTGCAGAATTTAATAGACGAGTCTTTCTATCAAACTGAAAAAAAGACTATGGAAATAGTGAGGGATGCAGTTGAGAAGGTGAGCAAGGAATTGGATAGAAGTATTGACCGTTATTTTGAGCAGTATGATCAAAAGGTACGAGAGATGATTGCGCGTGATGAGGCAGAGGCTGCCGAACTAAAACAGCGTAGGAAAATTATTCAGGTAGATTTAGATCAATTGGAATTTCGTCAACAGCAGTTGTCTCATGCAAATTTCAAAATTAATCATTTCATAGGTGGAGATATTGCAACAAATATTCAAGATCCATATAGTATTTTTCAAAAGAATCGTCAAGAACTGATGGACCTTATTTGGCGCACTCAAATGGTATTTGGGAAGTTGAAGATAGAAAGCTGGGATAAAAGCCTTGCCCAACTCAATGATAAAGTGAAATCCGAACACTTCAAGGTAATGGTTCTGGGTGAATTCAAACGGGGTAAAAGTACAGTCATCAATGCAATGCTTGGTGAAGAAGTTCTTCCTTCTAATATTTTTCCCGGCACAGCTGTCATAAACGAGGTGAAATGGGGCGAGGAAAGACGAGTTATCGTGCATTTTCGTGATCCTCTACCTGAAGTAGTTCCTGATAACATTCCAGAACAGGCAGTGGATCATATCAAGAGAGCTGGCAGCGGAGATATACCACCCATGGATATACCTTATGAGGAGTTGGAACGTTATGTTGTAATCCCTGACCCAGCAAAATATCCGGCAGAATCAATCGCAGAAACTCCTTATGAAAAGGTTGAATTGTTCTGGCCGCTTGAGTTATGTGAAAACGGGGTCGAAATCATCGATTCACCAGGACTGAACGATGATAGAACACAAATAAAGATTATTAATGATTATATTCCGTCAGTAGATGCCGTATTATTTGTAATATCTTGTATGACCCCGGTATGTGAATCCGAAATGAAACTTATCGATAGGAATCTTCATGATGCAGGGCACGAAGATATATTTTTTATCTGTAATCATTTTGATCAAATTAGACCCAGGGAACGTGATCGAATGGTGTCTTATGTGCAGGAAAAGTTAAGAAATGAGACAAGCTTTGGAACGGATGGTATCTTCTTCATATCTGCACTGGACGCTCTTAACGGGCGGCTTGATAAGGATGATTCAATGGTAGAGGGATCAGGTATTTTAAAATTTGAAGAATCTCTAACAAGATTTTTAACTGATAAAAAAGCTAAAGTTAAGATTCTTCAACCAGCAAGAGAACTGGCAAACACAATACAAGAAGTCCGGGGTGGGATAATTCCTGCTCAATGCAGAATACTTGAAGAAAGTTTAGAAGAGGTTGAAAACAGAGATCAGCAAATCAAGATTCAGTTAGAGGAAGTGGAAAGAGAGCTCAATGGTATCGATGGAGAACTTACGAACTTGATTTTTACAGTGGCTGGAAAGTAACTTATGGCTTGCGCGATGAAAATAATGGATGGTTAATGAGTGATAAGAGGTTTCTAAACGGATGCTTCGAGTTTTAACACGGCGTGGCGCAGACGAGGCTTTATCGTAGCGACGTCGGGGATTGTTGACATACCCCCTCCATCCGCAGTCAATGACTTTATAAAATATTTAAACTAAAATTAACCACATCCAGCCCCACAACTACATTATACTACATTATAATAGTATAACCATAATTGGACTACAACAACTCAAGAAACATATCATGAGATACGAAGGATACAAACAGGGTAGACATAAATCCAAAGGCGGTCTCATCCGTGCATTCGTTAAGTTAAAGGGCAACTGGATCGAAGACATCGCATTTTCAGGAGACTTCTTCCTATTTCCCGAAACTGCAATAGAACAGATCGCATAATCCCTCAAAGGTACCAATGCCACTTCTGATTCCACACTCTCAGCCGTGCGGTCAGTCTATGAATCTGAAGGCGTAATAGCGCCTGGGATTGCGTCGGAAGACTTCATGACATCCATTATGCGGTCAGTCGAATCGTAAGAACAGCGGCATCATCTGGATATGAGCAGCCTGAACCCTGATCTACTCGACCCCGCCGTATGCGAGCGGATGTATAAATCTAAACAGTATTCCATTAAAAAGTTCGGCAGGAAACTCAACATCTTCATCACGTCGAACATTTATCCCTCCGTATCATTCACAGGCAGCAGGTGTCAGTTGAACTGCAAACACTGCGGCAGCAGGCTACTCTCCCGCCTAGTCCCTGCCAATCCGCCTGAAAGATTAGAGCAGAACGCACGCCATCTTGCAAACAATGCCGCAAAAGGTATGCTCATAACAAGTGGATAGAACACAAAAGGAATAATGAAATAGTAGTTTCAATTCATATTCTTCAAATCCGAATTACACACGTGAAAAACATGACTTGGAGATTCATCGACACCGACAAGATCGACGGCTACTACAGCGCAGCCCTATTCGAATCGATCGCAAAACACGTTGGCAACAGCGAAGTTGACGATACTATCTTCTTCTGGCGCACCAAAACGCCTGCTGTGTACCTTGGATACCACCAGTACGTGGAAGATGAGGTACACAAGGAATACTGCGCAGCCAACAGTATCCAGGTTGTACGGCGGGTGCTCGGCGGAGGGTGCGGGTATTGTGATGAGGACCAGATCCTGTTCTCCGTTATTGCCAGCGAGGGCGGCGGCATGGTTCCCACAGACATCCAGGGGGCATATTCGCGTGTCCTTGGCGGGCTTATAAACACGCTCAGAGCATTCGGGTTTGACGGCAAGCTAGAACCCAAGCGCAATGCAGTGTATTCGATGGGGCGCAAGATATCAGGGAATGCACAAGGGAGGTTTGCGGGTGCGGTGCTGGTAAACGGCAGTTTCCTGCTGGATTTTGGTTTTGATGAGATGGACAGAGTGCTCAAGAACCCCACAATGAACCTGGCAGAGGGTGTAGAGTGCGCACGGGACGGGATGATCACGCTTTCAGAGCTTCTGGATGGCGCTGGTTATGATATCGATTATGTGAAAGGGGTTTTGAAACGCGGATTTGAGGATGCGCTCGGGGTAGAGGCGCGACGTGGTGTGCTGACGGATTCGGAGATTGAACTGGCACAGCGTTTGAATGAAAAGCACAGGAGCAGGGACTGGATATACCGGATGGATGATAAGAGGCGGAGGCGGAGAAACAAACCGCAAGTACATTAAAATAGCATAACCATAATTGAACTACAACAACTCTGGAGGCACACCATGAGCTACGAAGGATACAAAGAGGGCAGACACAAATCCAAAGGCGGTCTCATCCGCTCATTTGTCAAGTTAGAAGGCAACCAAATCGAAGACATCGCATTTTCAGGAGACTTCTTCCTGTTTCCCGAAACCGCAATAGAACAGATCGCACAATCCCTAAAAGGTGCCAACGCCACTTCAGATTCCGTACTCTTTGCCGTTCGGTCGGTCTATGAATCCGAAGGTATAACAGCGCCCGGGACTGCTCCCGAAGACTTCACGACATCCATCATGCAGGCAGTCGAATCATAAGAACAATGCCATCATCCGGATATGAACAGCCTGAACCCTGACATTGATACGCTTGACCCTGCCATCCAAAAGCGTATGCGTAAATCCAAACAACAGTCCCTTGAAAAGTCTGGCAGGAAACTCAACATCTTCATCACATCGAACAACTTTCCTTCCATATCACTCACAGGCAGCAAGTGCCAGTTGAACTGCAAACACTGCAGCGGCAGGCTGCTCTCCCGCCTGATCCCTGCCAATACACCTGAAAGGCTAGAGCAGATCGCGTTCCGTCTTGCAAACAATGGCGCAAAAGGCATGCTCATAACAGGCGGGTGCGACACAAAAGGAAAAGTCCCCACAGCGGCTGCGGCCCAATACATCAGAAGGATCAAGCAGCTGACCGATCTGATCGTGATCGCTCACACCGGATTCATTACACCTGACGAAGCGCGCGCTTTAAAGGACAGCGGTCTTGACGGAATTGCATTCGATGTGGTCGGGGATGCCGGTACTGTGCGGCGGGTGTATGGCCTGGACACAACCGAGGATGACTACCTTAAAAGTCTTCAGGCAATCTCGGATGCCGGGATCAATATCTTCCCGCATGTGTGCGTGGGTCTTGATTTTGGTAATACGTACGGAGAACTACTTGCACTGGAACTCATCCGGCACATCAACCCGACCACGGTCGTGATAACAGGGCTCATGCCGGTTGCAGGCACAGCGATGTCGTCGGTCAAACCCGACCCGTACGACTTTGCAGAGGTCTTCTGCCGGGCTGTGGAACTGTTCCCTGAGATCCCGATAACACTCGGCTGCGCCCATTCCAGCGGGCGCGACCGCGAACTGATAGAACGGATTGCACTTGAGTGCGGTGTTTTCAATATTGCAATGCCCACGCGTAGCTTTGTCAGATATGCATGCGCAGAAGGATATGTGATCGAATATTTCGGTACCTGCTGCGGTGTCCTGCCGCATGATTCCACCCGCATCGATGGGGATTTACATTTGAAATGACAGTTTCCTGCTTGAATTTTATATAATTTTATAGTAACTATTCAGCCCTTCTCAAATTTCGCCCAACTCATTTAGTTTCTTCAGTTCTGAAACTAAAATATCTACTTATACACTATCCAGAAATGGAACAAATGGCTTTCCATCGAATACCGCTCCAATTGCATCAATAACAGAAAGCTCATTTTTCTTCACAGTAGAAATGTACCCTCTAATACGGCAAAAAGAACATGCACCCTGAACACTTCTGAAAGTACCTGATATTTTCTGCTGTACTTTCATCATTCTGACATCCCTCTCTGCTAGATTATTAGCAAACGGGACCTTAAAATCATACATAAACCTGAGAATATCGCCTTTATAGCCTACAAATCGGTCCAGTAGATTTTTCGGTTTGGTCTGTTTCTTTCTACCACGCTTCTTTGGTTTTGTATCCAAATCCAAAGGAGGTGGATTTTCTTCCAATCCCATTTTGGTGATGTAGTCATACATCGTTTCAAAATCTTTAATCTGCCTGGCCGTCAAAGAATCAGACGTTTCTCGCGTTTCATCCACACATCCTTTGATAACAAGAAGCAAATCCTCCATCTGCCCTGACCATTTCTGTTCATAATTTTCAGAGATATTCGTTAATTCCCTTAAGAGGTGGGTGTCACAAAGTCCATGATCACAGAGATATTTGTAGTACGCTTTCCAGAAATCATGAACTATAACACCTTTATAATTTTGTAGAATACCCATCTCATCCATAGCTTCAGAACCTCTTTTTGGGTGAGCGAAATAATATGTCATGTTAGCAGTGCAGGCTACATGAAGCCAGTTACGTATTCCCTTTATTCTCACCCCGGTTTCATCAGAATGGATGACAGGAGATTGTAGCAAGGCGTCCTTAATTACATTCTCAAATTCTTCCAGGCCTTCAAAACATTCGTTTTCTGCTCTAATCAAAGTAGCAGGACTTATTTCACATCCGTAGACATCAGATAATAATTCACAACTACGATCATAGGGGATAAGTTGGTAATCATGCAAATAGACTGCAAAAGCTCTTAGTCGCAAACCATATTGGACGCTCTGTGTCACATCCTCTGGAAAATCAGCTGTGTTTATGTGTCCGCACTTTGAACAGAGTTTTATTTCAGCACGGTCTTCTGTCGAATAGAGTCTGACAGGCGGTATGTCAAAAGTCTGTCTTCTTTCATAGTCTTTATCTTCAAGAGATGTGTGACAATGGCTACATTGATCTACCTTATGAATTACAATTTCATCAGGATTATCAACCATCCTTAATGTTGTTCCTGGGTGGCCTTTTTGACCACCTACTTTCTTACCACTCTTTATACGCCTACCTTTTGGCTTGGGTTTTTTAGGTGCATAGACATCAGTTGAAGGTGGCTTACTACTGTTACGACTGTTCTTGTTGAGTCGTTCCTCAAATGATTTGACGCGTTCTTCAAGTTCGGTAATTCTGGCAGTCTGTTGACTTATTAGATTGATAACCGCTTCTGGCCCAGCTTCATAAATTGTAAGAATTTCTTCACGTTCCATGTCAATCCCCTCAGATCAATGGAAGAATTTGGTTGTTTTTTGTATATTAATTTAATATAATGTCAAAGTATATTGATTTTTCAGTTTACATGTTTTTTTAAAAAAATAAACTGTTTATAGGGTGGCTGAATAGTTACGTTTATTCTTTTCTTCATTTTGAGCATGATAGCCAGTGTTCCATTTTTTGGCTGGCTGATATTTTTATTAGGTAAATTCTACATATTAGTTGTGGCAGCAAGTATGTATGGCAAGGTTTACGACCAATCAAAAGCTCAAAATTAATACAACATGTATATACTAAAGCGGATGCAAGATCTAACTGGATTCAGGGCAATTTTGATTAAATAAAAAGAGCCGACCAGGCATCCCCGGCCGGCTAATACTTTTCACAGAAAAGTTCAGGCGTTCAGGATCTGCTCTACTTCGTCTTTATCCACATCCATTACATGTGGAATTCCTGAAACTTCGGCAGCCTCTCTCGTAATAGCTGCGATATCATCCCACTTGATATACTGCAGAGCAAACTTCCGATTCCCTGTCATCAACTGGCGCATACCCTGGGCCAGCTGCTGGAAGTACGTATACACACCAATAGCACTGGTTGGGATATCAGCGAACCTTTCGATATACACGGTCAGAATACTTGCTTATCTCACACATGCCAAATGTACTTATCTCTAAACAAAAATGACCGGGACACTTCTCCGGCCATGTGTACTTAAAATTTGAAAGGATTCATGTAGTGAAAATCCCTTCAACTGTATTCTCTATAATTATAGTCTGCCGCGAAGCCGCATTGCTTCGACCACACGCTCAACCGCAACCACATAAGCAGCCTGACGCATGTTGATGTTGTACTTCTTGGAAGCATGGAGTGTAGCATGGTACGCGCTGGTCATCTTCTTGTCCAGACGCTCATGTACCAGTTCCTCCTCCCAGTAATACATGTAGAAGTTCTGCACCATCTCGAAATAAGATACAGTCACTCCACCTGCATTAGCAAGGAAATCAGGTATCATATGCACATTATTTTTGTACAGGATATCATCTGCTTCAGGCGTGGTAGGTCCGTTGGCAAGTTCACAGATTATCTTTGCCTTGATATTCGATGCATTCTCATCTGTGATAACATTCTCAAGCGCCGCAGGAATCAGTATATCCACGTCCAGTTCCAGCAGGTCTTCATTGGAGATCGGATCGCTGTTGGGGAAATCCACTACTGAGCCGGTCTTTGCCTTATGTTCGAAGACTTCTTCCCCGTCAAGTCCACCCTCATTTATTATGCCACCCCTGCTGTCACTTACAGCCACTACCTTGCAGCCGAAGAGTGAGGAAACAAGGGTTGCCGCGAAATACCCGGCATTGCCGTATCCCTGTATGGCAACAGTGGCTCCCTTAAGGTCCAGACCCACCTCGTCTGAAGCCTCACGGATTGTGTAGCAGCCGCCTCTGGCAGTTGCGTCACCCCGGCCGGCAGAACCGCCAAGCTCAAGTGGCTTACCTGTGATCACGCCGAACTGGTTCTTCTGGTATATCTTTGAGAACTCGTCCATCATCCATGCCATTGTCTGTGGATTTGTATAAACATCAGGAGCAGGTATATCCTTTTCCGGACCTACTATCTGGGATATTGCCTGGATATACCCTCTGCTTAAGCGTTCAAGTTCACCATCTGACATTTCCTTGGGATTGCAGATAACTCCGCCCTTTCCACCACCAAGAGGCACATCTACAATAGATGTCTTCCACGTCATCCATGCTGCAAGTGCCCGCACCGTATCGATGGTCTCATCAGGATGGAACCTGATACCACCCTTTGTCGGTCCGCGTGCATCATTATACTGCACCCTGTATCCCTGGAATACACGGATCTTGCCGTTGTCCATACGTATCGGTATAGACACATGCATCTCGCGCATCGGGACTCTGAGGACTTCTCTCACGCTGTCGTCCAGATTCAGTATTCTTGCACAATCATCCAATTGCCTTTGTGCAATCAGAAATGGGTTAAGTTCTGACATTTCTTTTTACCTCGATTTTAATTTTAGATATATCGTATGTGAGCTT
>Ga0255429_1137_pt1 | contig 15564 bp, 13 predicted proteins | sample ANMaggSeSYBR02H9_FD_182636 | JGI IMG/M metagenome (GOLD analysis project Ga0255429, IMG submission 182636) | Sediment cell enrichment communities from methane seep in Santa Monica Basin, California, United Staets - ANME aggregate JGI... | ecosystem: Environmental > Aquatic > Marine > Cold seeps >... | reverse complement strand
AATCTTGGCGGTTCTGAAACCGTTTTGATTGTAGAGGATGATGACGTTCTTCGAAAACTTGCGCAAAGGGTTCTCCATAGCCATGGGTACAGAGTATTAGATGCTGAAAATGGTGAAGATGCTTTGAGGGTCAGCAAGGAGCACGAGGGTCCGATCCACCTGTTGCTTACCGATGTGGTAATGCCCAGGATGGGAGGGAAGGAACTCGCAGAAAGGTTACAGCCTCTTTATCCCCAGATGAAGGTGATTTACATGTCAGGATACACGGACAACACCATTGTGCATCATGGTATTTTGGCGCCGGAACTGAATTTTATCCAAAAGCCTTTTACACCAGAAGGCTTGGCGCACAAGATGCGAAAGGTGCTGGACGATGAAAATGAAAAGTGAGATATGTTATCTGGAAAAGTTTCGTTCCATCAATAATAATTTGCTGATTGCATTGGATAAAACATAGTATTTTTCCTCACAAATCCCGGCATAAAAAATGGGGGAAGTGACCGGTTACATTAAAAGCCATAATTAGAATTGCTGACCGACAAATTTTTCAGATTGACAAAAAAATGACGATGCTTTAAAAATAGAGTTTCGGAAATGATCCAGCAGGAAAATGTTTCTAAAAAAGACGTAATAGTTCACCACGAATTTTCACGGAAATACACTGAATTATCGTAACTGTTCAGGTTGTTAGGTTCACGGTGTGAACCTGAGTAGTTACACTTACTCATTGTTTTCAATTTTCTGTGAAACTCCGTGTCGTTCTGTGGTAAATTTTTACAAAAAGACTTAATTGAGGGGGATAACTTACAATGGATTCACCAATTAAAAACGTGAGGATAGGAGTTGCTAATCGTGGTATACCTGCTCTTCGTATAGGAAGAACCATACAGGAAATGGGGGGAATTTATGTAGCCTTTGCTACAGAAGAAGATAAAACAGCCCCGCATGTTACCAAAGCAGATAAGGCATACACTATTCGAACCGAAGGTGGATATCTGGATATAAAAGAAATCGTACGTATTGCAAAACAGCATAATATAAAGGCTCTTCATCCTGGATGGGGTTTTGCAGCAGAAAACAACCGATTCCCCTCTCTTTGCAAAGACAATGGAATTATTTTTATTGGTCCTTCTGAGGACCCTATGAAAAACCTGGGGAACAAAGTTAAGGCCCGTGAAATTGCAAAGTCAGTTGATGTCCCTGTTATTCCAGGCTCAGATGATGTGGTAACTCTTGATGAAGCAAAAAATACAGCCAAAGAAATCGGCTATCCGGTCATGATAAAAAGTGAAGGCGGCGGCGGCGGCAGAGGTATTGTAATAATTAATTCTCAGGAGGAACTTGAACACAACTTTGAAAAGGCTTCGGCTATTGCAGAGGTCAGTTTCGGCAATCCTAATTTATATATTGAAAAGTTTCTAACTTCTGTCAGGCATTTGGAAATACAAGCCATATGTGACCCTCTCGGCAATTCAGTTGTGCTTGACGAGCGTGACTGCTCTGCACAGAGGAAGAATCAAAAATTGCTGGAAATAACTCCTTCTCCCTGGAAAAAAATTACTCCTGATTTAAGAAAAGCTTTAAAAGATGCAACTTTAAGAATAATATCGGCTGCTGGTTATAATTCTATCGGCACCTTTGAGTTCCTTGTAGATGAAAACCTGAATTACTATTTCATTGAAGCTAATACCAGACTTCAGGTAGAGCACGGCATCACAGAACTTCTATATGGTATAGATCTGGTAGAAGAAATGATAAGAGTCTCCTTTGGCGAAAAATTGCGGTTAAATCAGAAAGAGCTAAAACCAAGGGGATTCGCGATGCAGTGTCGTATAAATTTTGAAGACCCAAAGGTCAATTTTCAACCCAATGCAGGTGAAATTACAAGATATCTCTCTCCCGGCGGCGAGGGCGTAAGGCTTGATTCATGTATTTTCAGCGGATATGAATTCCCAAAAGTTTATGATTCTCTTGGAAGCCTTCTCATGACACATGGCGCAACATGGGAAAAGACTCTGTCAATCATGAAAAGAGCTCTTTCCGAGTACTTTATAGATGGTTTAAAAACAACAATCCCTTTTCACAAAAAAGTTATCTCTCATCCCAATTTCATTGATGGTGAAGTTGATACTAAATTTATCGATAATACTCCTGAACTCATGGTTTACAGGGAAGCTATACCTGAAGAGATAAGACTTTCATATCTAATGGCTGAAATTACAGCGAAAGGATATAATCCTTATTTAGGCCTTGGAAAATATCGAAAATTCGGCGATACCAACGTCGGGCCAATGGCGGTTGATGTTTCTTCTGTTTCAAAAAAAGCTGCTAACGACCGTTCATATTCTCCAGCTTTTGGTCCAAATGATCACAGGGATAAGGTCCTTGATACACTTCGAAACTCGGAATACGTCGAGTTCTGCAATACTACTCCCAGAGATATCACACAGTCGGAAACCGGAAATCGATTCCGGCTCTTTTCGGACCGTTTGATAGGCCCGCTTATTGACAGATGCGGATATGTATCTATTGAAAACGGTGGTGGTGCACATTACCATGTGGGAATGCTTGGGTGTATGACAGATCCCTGGGAAGAAGCTGAAGACTGGAATAATTTTGCACCAAATACACAGAAGCTTATCCTGATACGCTCAACAAACATCCTTGGCTATGCTCCGCAATGCCGGGAAATTATGCAGCGTACAGGCGAACTGATAAATAAGCACTACCATGTAATACGCTGTTTTGACTTTCTTAACCATATCGAAAATATGGTACCATTCGCAGAAATCGCTTTAAAAGCTGAAAATCGTATTTTCGAACCAGCTATAAGTCTGAGCTGGGCAGAAGGTTTTGATGTACCTCATTATCTTGGTGTGCTTGACGATATACTATCAATGACAGGGCGTATTCTTGAATGCAGTAAGGATGAAGCATCTAAAAAAATAATTTTCTGTCTTAAAGATATGGCAGGAGTATGTCCTCCAAGATTTATAAAAAGTCTTGTATCTGAAATACTTGATAAGTATCCTGACCTGATTGTTCAATATCACCGTCATGCCACAGACGGGCTTGCCGTACCTGCTCTTGGCGCTGCTGCTCAGGCAGGAGCAAAAATTCTGGATGTCGCAGACGGCCCAAGTGTAAGATTTTACGGCCAGACGGCTGTTATGCCTGTTTTAGCTTATATAGAAGGTGAATTAGGCTTAAAAACCCGTCTTGATAAAGAAAGAATAAGGGAAACAGCATTTGTATTAAAACAGATTATGCCTGTTTATGATCATTACTGCAGACCGACATTTCTTGGCATAGATCACGATGTAACACGTCACGGGCTGCCGGGCGGTGCAACTTCAAGCAGCCAGGAAGGCGCTCTGAAACAAGGCTACGCATTTCTGCTTCCCAGCATCCTGCTGGTTCTTGAACTTTACAGAAAGCTGATCAGATACCACGACGTTACACCGGGCTCTCAGATTACCTGGACCAACGGATATTTAATGGTTGTTAATGCCTATGAACGGGGCGGAATGACGGAGGTACAAAGAATCATAGATCTTTTAAAAAAAGTTACTTCTGTTCCGGAAGATGAACTTGACAAAAAAACAAAAGAAGATCGCCGGATTATATTTATCAACGCAAACGATGCTCTGAAAAATCTTCTTTTGGGAAAATTCGGCAAACTTCCTCTTGGATGGCCTCCGGCATGGGTTTATCAGTCGGTTTTCGGAGATAAATACGAGGAAGCTATTGCAAATAGAACAGAGGAAAGTCCTCTTAACTTCCTGCCATCTGTTGATATTGATGAATCAAAGAAAGAACTTGCTGCTCACATAGGAAGAGAACCGAATGAAAATGAGCTGGTTAATTATCTCAATCATCCAGGAGATGCATTAAAACTTATAAAAAATCTTGAGAAATTCAGTGATCCGAACGTACTTCCGGATGATATATGGTTTGAGGGTCTTGAAACAGGTGTTGAGCGCGAATTTAGAACTTCTGATGGGAAGGTCCATACCATAGAGATAATGCGCATCGGAAATATAAGCAAGAACGGCACAAGACGAACTCGCTATAAACTGGATCATGAAGTTTTTGTACAGGAAATACAGGTTGAAAAAGGAGCTGCGGAAAAGAAAGGAGTTGAAATGGCTGTAGAAGACAACCCCTATCACATTGGCGCTCCATTTGATGCTGACCTCTGGCTTGTCCACAAAAAAGTCAGCGACAACGTTGAAGCAGGAGAAGAAATATTAAACCTCACGCTAATGAAAGTTGAATATGGAGTTACCTCACCTGTGGGAGGTGTTGTAAAACGTGTTCTTGTATTCGCCGACTACAAGGCTGACAAAAAGATGATTCCGGTTAAAAAGGGACAACTGCTCATTGAGCTTGCAGTGCCTCGTGAACGCTGTAAAAATTGCAATGCCCAGATAAATAAAGAAGATAAATTCTGTCCGAATTGTGGAAGCAAGCTTTAAGCTAAATTGAATACTGAATATTGAATATTTGTTGTATCGCTTCGCTTTGTCTTTTTGGTAAAAGTTCACCACGGAACGACACGGAGTTTCACTGAAAATTAAAAACAATGAGTAAGTGTAACTGCTCAGGTTCACAGTTCTATGGTTCACGGTTCACTGTTAGAGAGCGATAAAAATTGAACGAGGCAACCAACCGTAAACCTAACAGCCTGAACAGTTACGAGAATTCAGTGTATTTCCGTGAAAATCCGTGGTGAACTATTACTCTTTTTGTTATAAAATTACCTGCCCGCCATCGCGAGCCCTACTCAATGCTCTTCGTTCTTTCGACGACTTGCTCAGGCGAGGCGGGCGGGATAGAATACCTTCAATCGACAATTTTCACTATTCATAACCCCGCCATATTGGCGGGGTTTTTTGTTTCAAGCTAAAAAATCCTTGCTATGTTCCTTGTTTATTTCTATATATAATGACCATGTGGTCACAATCAAATTGCCATAGAGGAGGCATGCATGCAGGTATAAAATGGCAGGATTCCTTAACCTTAGGCATTTTAGGCACTTTAGCTCACTTTAGGCACTCTTAAAAATTACTGTATATGAAATATTCTTTTTTAGATAAAAGTTTAAATAAAATTAATGACAAGGTTGTTTCAGGTGAACGTCTTGGATTTGAAGATGGCATTACCCTTTATAAAAGCAATGATCTGATTGGCGTAGGACATTTGGCAGATTATGTTCGCCGCAAACTTCACGGCAAAAAAGCCTTTTATGTTTACAATCAGCATTTAAACTTCACAAATATTTGTCTGAACCGATGTCTGTTCTGCGCATTTTCAAGAGATGACGGCGAAAAAGATGCCTTTGTTCTCTCCATTGATAATGTACGATCAAGGCTTATGGAACGTATCAATGAACCTGTTCGTGAATTACATGTTGTTGGAGGACTTAATCCTTCCCTTTCGTTTGACTATTATATCGAACTTCTCAATACCATTAAGGAAGTACGTCCTGATTCAACTATTAAAGCTTTTACAGCAGTAGAAATAAACTATATTGCCCGAATTGGCGGCTTATCAATAGAAGAAACAATTGCCAGATTAAAAAAGGCCGGACTTGGAATGATCCCTGGCGGAGGCGCCGAGGTCATGAGCGACAGAGTCAGAAAAAAGCTTTTCCCAAGAAAAATAGACGGCAACAGATGGCTTGAAATAATGGAAGCATTACACAGTGCAGGATTAACATCAAATGCAACAATGCTTTATGGCCATATAGAAACACTTGATGAACGCGTCGATCACCTTATAAAATTAAGAGAACTTCAGGATAAAACAGGAGGGTTTACAGCATTTATCCCTCTTGCTTTTCACTCACAAAATACAAGGCTGTCGCATCTTCCAGGCACTACGGCATTTGACGATTTAAAGAACATAGCCCTGGCGCGTCTTATGCTTGATAATTTCAGCCATATAAAGGCCTATTGGGTTATGATAGGCGAAAGGCTGGCACAGGTCGCTCTTTCATTTGGAGCCGATGATCTTGATGGTACAATAATCGAAGAAAAGATCACGCATATGGCTGGTGCAAAATCAGCAAAAGGTTTAAGCCGTGCTCAGATGAAACATCTTATATCTTCGGCAGGTTTCACGCCAGTTGAACGTGATTCTTTTTATAGACTTTCAGATAAATAATTTCACTGCGTTATCAGTCGTCGACGTATAACTCATACGCCTTCCTCCTTCTGGCCTTGTGAAATGAATTATCTGAAAGTCTATAAAATTGTATATAAAAGTTTACGGTTGCTCAAAACATAAAACTGTAAACCGACAACCGTGAACTGTAAACCGACAACCGTGAACTGTAAACCGTAGTAGTTACAAAATATGAATAAACTAGATAAAATAATAAAAAAAGCAGCATCAAACGAGCGTATCAACTCATCAGAAGCACTTATACTGCTTAATGAGGCTGAACTTCTTACGCTGGCTGAACTGGCAAATAAAAAAAAGCAGCATCTTAAACCTGAACCTGTTGTTACCTTTGTTGTTGATCGAAATATAAATTATACCAATATCTGTATTTCAGGATGCCTGTTCTGCGCATTTTATTGCCCTCCGGGCCATGCTGATGCTTATGTAATATCAAAAAAAGAATTAAAAGAAAAAATCGAAGAAACTCTATCTCTCGGAGGAACCCAGATTCTTCTTCAGGGCGGACTCAATCCTTCTCTCTCGCTTGATTACTACATTGATCTTTTAAAATTTATAAAAGACAATTTCCCTATTCATATACATGGATTCTCTCCACCAGAGATAGCATTTATAGCGGAAAAATCCTCCCTGTCACTAAAAAATACCATAAATAAACTCATTGACGCAGGATTAGGCTCCATACCCGGCGGCGGTGCTGAAATACTTGTGGATGAAATCAGGGAAAGAATATCCCCAAACAAGTGTTCGGTCGATCAATGGTTAGAAGTCATGAAGACCGCTCACGATTGCGGGCTTAGAACAACTGCAACAATGATGTTCGGACATGTGGAAAAGCCGGAACATATAATTGAGCATCTCATGAAAATCCGCAATCTACAGGATAATACAGGCGGTTTTACCGCATTTATCCCCTGGACATTTCAGCCTGACAATACCAGAATAAAAGTAGAAAAAACCACATCTGTAGAGTATCTCAGGGTACTTGCTGTCAGCAGGTTATTTCTGGATAACATACAGAATATACAGGCATCATGGGTAACACAGGGAGACAAAATCGCCCAGACAGCACTTGTATTTGGAGCAAACGATCTTGGCAGTACGATGATAGAAGAAAATGTTGTAGCTGCGGCAGGAGTAAAGTTCAGGCTGCCAAAAGAAGAAATGATCCGTCTGATTCAGGACGCCGGATATCAAGCAGCCCAGAGGGATTGCTTTTATAATATTATTGTAACTGCTCAGGTTCACGGTTCAATGGTTCACGGTTCAAGGTTAGTATGAATTCAACTGAAACAGTCACCCACAAAGCCGGATGGGTGGTGATCGATCCGTGGACAATTATTAATGACGGTTATATCAGGGTTGAATCAGGGTTAATCAAGGAAACAGGCAGGGGTTCATGCAGCGGACATATTATTGATCACGGTCCAGGCGCACTTTTGCCGGTTCTGGTAAACGCCCATACTCATCTTGAACTTTGTGCTTTAAAGGACAAAGTGTTACCTGAAAAAGGATTCAGAAACTGGGTTGAAAATTTAATTAATTTGCGCAATTCAGTTGGCACAAAAAATCTTAAAACCGGTGCAATAAATGGTGTCAAAGAGCTTATTGAATCCGGATGCGGAGTTATAGGTGAAATATCCACACTTGGTCTGACATGGGAAATAGTATCAAATTCCAGCCTTGCCGGTGTTTGGTTTAAGGAAATTATGGGAAATGTATTACCTGAAGAAATAGCATGTAACAGAAACAAATTATTAATAAAATCAATTGCAGGCCATGCACCACACACCCTGTCCCCTGAACTTCTTGTAGATTTAAAAAATATTACACGTAAAGAGAATATTCCCTTTTCCATTCACCTTGCAGAATCAGAAGATGAAACCCTTTTCCTGACAACAGGAAAAGGCAAATGGGCAGATTTTCTGTCAGAAAGAGGAGTTGATTTTTCAGGTTGGGGACTGCCGGTCGAAACCCCGGTTAGATATCTTGAAGATCTTGGAATTCTTGACGAAAACACTATCGCTGTACATCTTATCCATGCGGACATAAAGGATTTTGAAATACTTTTGCGTCACAATCTCCGTGTATGTCTCTGCTTAAGAAGCAACTTCAATCTTCATAACATGCTGCCGGACATTACAGGTATGCTTAAAGCAGGAATAAAACCCTGTCTTGGCACAGACAGCCTGGCCAGTGCGGAGTCATTAAGTATATTCGATGAGATGGCTTTTGTATCAAAATCTTTTTCCTCTATACCGCCGGCTGAAATCCTTGCAATGGCAACAGTTAACGGCGCAAGCTCTTTAGGATTTGGTGAAATGTTTGGCTCTTTAACACCAGGAAAGCGCGCTGCTTTTGTTTATGTGCCGGTTGATGTATCGAGCAAATCAGGACTTCTGCAAGCTCTTGTAAATGCGGATTTCAAAGAGCCTTGCAAAACAATATTACAATAACGACTTGAAATAAATAAATGGTAAAGGTTCACCACAGAAGGACACGGAGTTTCACTGAAAATAGAATTAAATGTTGAAAAGAATATTTTGATAATTCAGTGCAATTCTGTGAAAATCCGTGGTAAACTAATTGCAAAATGCAACATCAATTTAAAAATAACATACCCATTCCCCCGGTCAACTTGGGCCGCATAGTTTATATGAATGCAGCTCCGGTATATTATGAAATAGATAAGTGCCCGAAACTGGACTGGCTGAATATAGTAAGCGCACCGCCCTCAATTTTAAATAATATGATGGAAAAAGAAGAGCTTGATATAAGCCCTGTATCATCTGTTGCTTATGCAAAGAACCAGGATGAATGGCTACTTCTTCCCGACCTGTCAATCTCCTGCTTTGGAAGAGTTATGAGTGTCATTCTTGTAAGCAAAAAGCCTTTTGAAAAGCTGACTGACAACAAAATAATCATTACAGACAAGTCTGCGGCCGCTGCAGAGCTGTTAAAACTTCTTTTTTCAATAAAAAGAGTAAAACCAGTATTCGAGACTATGCCGATTCAATGCCCGGATGAAATTAAAAAATCTGCGGACGCAGCACTTATTATCGGAGACAAAGCTTTAAAAGAAAAATGGGAATTACACTTTGATCATGTATTTGACCTTGGTCGGATGTGGCTGGAATTAACAGACCTGCCATTTGTTTTTGCATTATGGGCAGTACGAAAAACATTTGCAGATAAACAACCTGAAGTCGTATCATCAATAATAAAACTATTTGATCTCTCAAAGGAACAAGGAAAGAAGAACCTGGAAGATATTGCCAAAAAAGCTTCGGAAATTCTTGGAATAGAGATAGACATCTGTAGAAAATACTACGAGCTGTTGAACTACAATCTTGATCCCCTGCAATTGAAAGGGCTAACAAGTTTTTTTGAGAAGCTCTATCACAAAAAAATCCTTCCCCAAAAAGTACAGCTTAGATTTTTTGGCAGTAATTAAAAATCGAGCGGGCTTTGCTAATTTTTGCTGACAGTTCTCCAATCGGTACTATTTGATTTTATACCAGTTTTTTTTGTTGAAATATTCTCCTTTTTATTCTTTAATGCCCCTATCTCATCCTGATCAGTGTTCTTTATTCCATAAAAAATGGATATTGCGTGAAATATCTGCTTCTGTTGTTGCCCGGTCTGGTTCTCGTTCTTCAATTTTTCAATAAAATGTGAAAGGCTTTCCTTATAATATTTCAGCCACTTTCTATAATAAAAATGAACTGTCAGCGGCACACCTCTTTTAACCAGAAATGCGGCATAAAGGATTTTGATTTCAGAGGAAATTGGTTTCATGAGATTATGCATATTCTGCATAACATTCATATTCGAAGTTATGCAGTTAGAAAAATATAATAAATCAAAATAATTTTTGTTAGGTTTTTATTTTCTGAAAGTTATACTAAAACTATCTACTAACTGGTTAGGCTTTTGTGTCTTACTCGGCAACTTCGGGAACATCTTATTGCATCTAAACGGCACGTCCTATTCTCAGCACAGAGGCTGTTTCTAACAGCCATTATTTGCTTTCATATGCTTAAAACATAAATCCTTTCAACACACGACTAAGGAGGCACAAAATGAAAACACAAATGAGGTCAGCTGAAGAAGTGGTCAGAAGAGCAATATTAGAACCTGGGTTCCTTGGTAGAATTAAGGAGCTTTTAGTCGTAGTGGCGATGCTTTCCATGGCGTTCGTAGTGGTCTTGGTCTTGTCGGCAAAAAATACTCACGGGGCCGCCCCTACTGAGTTGAGGGCAACCAGATGTATTGTTACTCCAGACGATATAACCCCTGGTTCAAAGTTCGTAGTAATGGTAGAGTTGCATCCAAATAAGAAATTAGAGAGGTTGGAATTGTGTGAAGACATCCCAGAAGGCTGGACTGTTGCTCCTATAATCAATGCAGACACGGAAAAAGTTTGTTTTTCCGAATCTGATCCCTCTAAATTAATATGGACTTGGGGACCCATACGTACCGGAGATACCAAAACAGTCTTCTATTATGTAACAGTCCCTTCTACAACTAAAAAAGGAAATTATCCAATTTCAGGTAAAATCACTCACTCTGGTACAACCGAGACAACCGAGGCAACCGAAGCAACCGAAGCAACCGAGGCAACCGAGGCAACCGTTGGAGGAGAAGTCTCTGTAAACGTCAAAAAACTCCCTGAGGACGCTGCAGAACCCAGAGTTACCTTTTGGCAGGCAATAGTTATTGTTCTTATTATACTTGTACCTTTTGGGCTGATCCTTTACCTGGGCTGGTACAAGGATAAAAAACTTGACAAAGGTGAGATGAGGAGAGCTATCGCAGGGACGTTCGTTATTGGCTTTACACTTCTAATGTTGTTGTCCGTTAGTTCTGGTATTTATCAAAAAGAAGTTGTTCTAATGTATATTCAACTTGCGAGCGTGGTTGTCGCATTCTACTTTGGAGCAAAAATAGCAGCAGAAATACCGAGTGTTGGAGCCAAAATAGAAACGGGAAAACCAGCCCCTACTGGACCACTAACTGTGAAAAACATCAATCCCACTAAAGGTAAGGACAAGGTTCCAGTTACGATTGAAGGGACAGGTTTCTCTAAGGGTGCACAGGTAAAGCTGAGGCAAGCTGATCAGACTGACATTTCGGTGCCTGTCAAAGATAAGGATATTACTACTTCGACGAAAATCACCCGTACTTTCGACCTCACAGACAAAACTGGCACATGGAATGTAATCGTAATCAATCCTGATAAAAAGGAAAGTGAGCCCGTTGCGTTCGAGGTGGAGTAAAGAGTGGTCGAGTTATCACCACGACTATCAATAAACGGCATTGTTAAATAAGAATAGATTTAAACAATTTTTATTGTATTATTTCAATGTATTGCGATATATAAAACTATCCAAAATTAACAATGCCCAATAAACAAAGGAGGGTTAATAATGAAACTGCTTCAGACTTTAGTAATTCTGCTTACGATTTGTGTGTTCACTGGTTGTGGTCTCAACGCTATCCAACAAGAGGGTGTCGCCCGATTTGCAAAGGCATCGGCAGGCGTTGGGGATTTCTCGGCCAGGGAGTTGTCACAACTTCGAGAAGCTACGATAGAGATGAACACAAAGGACATCGCAATCAACGGCAAAGCGAAGTTAACTGACCTTGACGAATCGTTTGACGCTGATGATATCTCCGCCAGAATCAGTGCTTCCACAGCGCTTTCTTCATACGGCAAACTCTTACTATCTCTTGTGGAGGAGACTCAGAAAGCCGAATTGAAAGATGCATCCGATCAGTTCGTTGATAGCTTTAGGCGTGTAAGCGGCAAGAATTTAAATGACGAACAGTTAGAAGCTCTTGGAACTCTTGTTCGTGGTATCGGTGGATTGTTTATCGAATACAAAAAAGCAAAAGCTGTAAAGAAGATTGTTGTCGACGCAAAAGATGACATTGATATTATTTGTAATCTTTTGATCGCGGACTTTACACGCACTGAGTTGGGCCTTGCTCAAGGAGTAGATGTGACCATCAAACGGGTTAAAGCAGATGCTGATATTGCATTAGCTATGCCGACTGTTGATTTCCAGAGCCGACTCATTGCCGTCGAAGCATATCGGTTTGCGGACGACAGCAATGCAAGACTGACTATAGTGGGGAAAAAAGCGATCGAGACACTCACGGCATTGAAGTTGGCCAATTCCCAACTTGTAGCTACGATTCAGAAAGACAAAAAGTCCATCTCCGATATTAGAACATTGGGTTCAAAGATTAAGGAACTTGCCGACGCAACAAGAGTGCTTAGCGGCAATTAATCGTGTTATAGGGAGGATTTAGAAATGACAATAGGAGAACAACTTGCAAAAACAAGCGATTCTATTTTAGATTTAATACTTGCAACAAAAGATATTGAGCGTAAAAAAGAACTGCGTGAATACCTAACCGCAGTTTTAGCATTGACTGGCAAACTCGTGGAAGCAAAAGTCGACAGAGACACAGAAAAATACAAAGCTGCTAGTAAGGCACTAACCAGTGCGAACGCTGCGATTAAGGAAGCGATTGATGATATTAAGAATGTAGCAGAAACCATCAAGAAACTCGCTAAAGCTGTAGATCTCGTAGGTAAACTAGTTGACTCATTAGCGTAGCCATGTGGAATAAGGGTGAATTGGCCCTAAATTTGTTGATATTTTTCACGCACAAACCATCAAGAGCCAGCCTATAAAAGCTGGCTGTTGATGGTTAAATGACACCGATTTTCGAGGACTTAATCGACAAGGAATAGGAAAATGTCCCCAGCGGTCTTAAGAAAAGGACCGTACAGGTTCTACTTCGTCAGTCACGACCTGCACGAGCCGCCACACGTGCACATTGACCGGGACTCTTTTTCAGCCAAGTTCTGGCTCAGTCATGTGGCTTTGGCATACAATCTCGGGTTTCAAGCAAGGGAACTGAGAAAATTGGAAACACTTACTTCAGAGCACCAAAAGGAATTATTGGAGGCATGGAATGACTACTTTGGAACCTAAAGCAGGTGAGCAAGTCAGGGACGTGCGCGTCACTGACGACGCAATCAGTGTTGATCTTTTCGACGGACGAACCATAACGGTTCCCTTGGCATGGTACCCACGTCTGCTACATGCGACGTCCGAGCAACGAGCGAACTGGCGCATTGCCGGAGCGGGATACGGGATCCACTGGCCAGACATTGATGAAGATCTCAGCACTCGAGGCCTCTTGCGGGGTGCCCCCGCTCCTCGTGGAATAGCTAAGGCAACATAGAAAAATCGAAAAATGGTATACATTCCCAGCTCCCTCACAGCTCAAACGAGCATACAGCGAGATGCCCATGATTTTTTATGCATTGTTAAGATATTATCCGTCCCAAAAAGATATGAATAATAATACCAGTATACAAGGTTAAAAAATCGGAACTTCTCAAAAAGTTCGGCTAAAGATAAAAGTGGCCGTTCACGGCTTGAAACTTGAAATTGGAAATTGGGAAAAACAGTACAAAAGCATGAAGGCCAAATTTCTAATTTCAACGTTCCGTGAACGCTTACAGATAAAAAAGACAAGTCCGCTGGTGATAAAATGTAAACGAGCTGTTGCTTTATAAATTTAAATATCAAAATACAGGAAGAACTCATGTGGGTGGGGGCGAAGTTTTACGGCATTTACCTCATTCTCTGTCTTGTATTCTATCCACATGTCTATTACATCTTCCGTAAATACATCGCCTTTAAGTAAAAATTCATTATCTTCTTTTAATGCTGAAAGCGCTTCTTCCAAAGATCCTGGGGCTGATGGTATGTTGGCAAGTTCCTCTGGTGGAAGTCCGTATATGTCTTTGTCTAACGGCTCGCCTGGATCAAGCCTGTTCTCTATACCGTCCATTACTGCCATTAATATGGCTGAAAAAGCCAGATAGCCATTGCAGGACGGATCGGGCGTGCGAAATTCTATACGCTTTGCCTTGGGTGATGTAGAGTACATGGGAATTCGTATCGCCGCACTGCGGTTGCGGCTGGAATATGCCAGATTAACCGGTGCTTCAAAACCGGGAACCAGTCTCTTGTATGAGTTGGTCGTAGGATTGGTAAAGGCACATAATGCCCCGCAGTGCTTCAGTATGCCGCCTATGGCATATAAAGCTTCCTGAGATACACCGGCATACTTGTCTCCTGCAAAAAGAGGCTCTCCTTCTTTCCATATGCTTACATGCGTATGCATCCCTGTACCGTTATCCCCGAATAAGGGCTTGGGCATAAAGGTAACTGTACGGTTGTGACGACAGGCTACGTTCTTTAGTACGTATTTAAACCACATGAGCTGATCACCCATCTGCACCAAAGGCTTAAAACGCATATCTATCTCTCCCTGACCGGCTGTAGCTACTTCATGATGCTGACATTCAACATCTATCCCCAAATCCTCTAAAGTAAGCAGCATCTCGGTACGGAGATCCTGAAACTTGTCCATGGGTGGAACCGGGAAATATCCCTCCTTATGCCTGGTCTTATATCCCAGATTGGGATTCTCCTCTCTACCTGCATTCCAAATCCCTTCTATTGAGTCAACCTGATAAAACGACCTGTTCCCGGATGACTCAAAACGAACATCATCAAATATAAAAAACTCTGCCTCAGGACCAAAGTATGCTGTGTCCCCTATCCCGGTGCCTTTAAGATAAGCCTCAGCCTTCTGGGCTATGTAACGGGGATCTCGTGAGTATGACTCACGGGTAAGCGGGTCTACTATGTTCCCTATAAGAACAAGTGTCGGCACTTCAAAAAATGGATCCATCCTGGCTGTTGCAGGATCCGGTATCACTAACATATCACTGGCGTGAATGGGCTGCCAGCCCCTTATGCTGGATCCATCAAATCCAAAACCATCTTCAAATGAAGACTCGTCCAACTCGCTCACAGGCACGGTAAAATGCTGCCATACACCAGGAAAATCAAGAAAACGTATGTCAACTGCCCTGGCTCCCTTCTCTTTTGCCATTGCCAACACATTTTTTGGTGTCATTATATCGCATCCTTTCCTCTTTCTCCGGTACGAACCCTTATTGCTTCTTCAACAGGAAGCACAAAAATCTTTCCATCGCCTATTTTGCCAGTGTTTGAAGCCTGTATGATTGTTTCAACCACCTGTTCCGCCAACTCAGAATCAACAACTATTTCGACCCTGATTTTTGGGATAAAGTCCACCACATATTCGGCTCCCCTGTAGATTTCCTTGTGGCCTTTTTGGCGTCCATACCCCTTGACCTCTGAGGTTGTCATTCCCTGTATGCCTATTTCATTTAATGCTTCCTTTACATCATCTAATTTAAAAGGCTTTATGATCGCCTCAATCTTCTTTAAACTCATTATAATTCCTCCTTAGTAA
>Ga0255429_1136_pt1 | contig 15621 bp, 12 predicted proteins | sample ANMaggSeSYBR02H9_FD_182636 | JGI IMG/M metagenome (GOLD analysis project Ga0255429, IMG submission 182636) | Sediment cell enrichment communities from methane seep in Santa Monica Basin, California, United Staets - ANME aggregate JGI... | ecosystem: Environmental > Aquatic > Marine > Cold seeps >... | reverse complement strand
CAGGAAGAACACGCAGAATATTGCTTCCGGAAAAACGCTCCAGAAACGGCTGCGCAGTCACTATGAAAATACCGATTGTTATCAGGACAAATGCCAGGCCAAAACTAAATGCGACCAGGATAAGAAGACCAAAGGTTATCCTGTTAATCGCAATCGCAAGCAAAAGCAGAATCAAGGCATCAGGACATGGGACCATCCCGCCTGAAAATCCAATGGAAATCAGGGTCGCGAGACTGGTCTTTTTCCTCTCTGTTTCAACGCCCGATTCTCTTGTTTCATCGTTATGATACGTATGAGCATGGTTAAGGTCATGGGAATGAGGATGGGAAGGTGTGTCATCATGGTGATGGAAATAAGTTTGCTCACTGATGTGGTGATGTGAATCATGAGAATGCTCATGAACGTGGTGATTTAAATCATGGTTATGGTTATGAGGATGCTTATGCCTGTCAGTATCATGCCGGGCATGTTCATGCGAGTGATAGTATTTCTTGCCATCCGGTCCTGTATGAGCATGTTTGCCGCCATGAGTTTCAAAACCTGTGGGGGATTTTATTCTTTTCACCATCAGCCATGTTCCTATTCCTACAATAAGCAGCCCGGAAAAAAGCTGTAAAAACGGAAGCAATTGTTGAGGAAGAATGTATTTGCTTGCAAAGAGAGTGATTAATCCCAAAATTATCACAGAGAAGGTATGTGTAAAGGTCGTGACAATTCCTAATATAACGGCATCCGCAATCCTCCCCTGTGTTCCTATCAGATAGGCGGCCACAAGAGTCTTGCCATGCCCCGGTGTCAATGCGTGCAAGCCGCCGTATATCATTGCCATGATAATTGCAATCAGGATAATCTGGCCGCCTACCTTTTCGCTGAATATAATCTTTTTAAGCTTTTCAATGCCCGAAACCGGTTCAAACGGCATCTGTCCTGGAAATGTTTTCTGTTCTTCACCTGCTAATGCCTTGCAAACAAGGACAGTCTCCTTATAACAGGTTCCTTTATCGTATATTCCGGTATTGAAATTGACTTTCAATATCGGAGGATCATGGAGCACCCTTCCTTTGACAGGCAATACAGCGCCGGACAGATCCATATTGAGAACACGAACAGAATCCATGGTCTGTATGTAATAAAGGAAGTTCTCATCTTCGCTGCATGGAAATCCGTTCCTGGCAATCAACTCATAAGGTCTTTTTATTCCATTTGGAATATCCGCCTTGTAATAAAATGTTCTTATCTGGGCATTACTGCAAAACATGCTCATCAGTTCAAAATCAAGGGGGCTATTATTGAGGGTAATATTGAGGTGATTAAACAGGTCGGATGCCTTTTTGCGAAAAAATTTATCTTTTTCCGCCTCGGTTATGCTGGAATCACGATCTGCATTCATAGTCAGTATTTCATGCGTATCTGCAAGCTCGGTCTGAATCAGCGTATAATCTATAGCTGCAAACCCCGAACTCAAACGAACAAATATATGATGTCCCATTGATTCCGGTTGAACATCATGCGCGCACGATAAATCAGTTCCAAGGATTAGAAGTATAGTAATAAAACAACATGACAGGATTGCTTTTCGAAATAATTGATTAACTGAAAATAATTTCACTGGCTGTCTCCTTCTTCTGAAGGTTTTCAAGTCACCATTTTTCTCACAAAAAAGCCACAAGAACAGCTCATTATAGATTTTTGATGACAAAAGCCTTCGTGGCTTGATTCGAGTTAAGTGCCCTAAAGTGAGCTAAAGTATATTAAAGTGCCTAAAGTTAAGGTATTCTGCCCATTTTAGATAAGTTTCTTAAGCTATTAATGCGCAAGGAACGGCAAATCCTGTAGTTTTGGGTTATCAATTAGCACGCCGAGGCTACCAACTTAAAGCGGGACACTTTTGATCCTCTATTTTGATTATCTTGGAACAACAATCGTGCAAGATTGTCGTAACGAGGCAAAATAGTTGGATAATAACGTCTTTAATTTCTCAAATTTTGGCTATATCTAACTTATTGAATTTACAAGGTGTCCCGCCTTACGTTGGTAGCCCACGCCGAAGGCGTACCATAACTTTAGGCATTTTAGGCACTTTAATATACTTTAGGCACTTTTAAGGAAATCTTCCAATTTCCTGAATAATGAAAACTCGTTATAGTCAAACTTCTTTCGGGGAAATAGCGGCTTCTGCCGCCGTGTTAGCACATCAATACTCACCAAATCCGAATAGGTTTTTTGTGACCAATGATTCTCTAATTACAACAATACGTTCTATCAACTCATAATTCGTGCCTGAACGAAAACTGCCAATTTTCCCAATTTCTGCGTCAGGCGCAAATTTTAATCCTCAAAATACCCCATGTATTCCTGCGGTTAAAATTTGCGTCTTCCTTGAACTTGAAAAAATTTTCTAGTTTTCGTTAGGGCACTAATTCGTTTGAAAAAATGACACGAATGCTTTGTTTGTTCAGCATTGGCGACTCCAGATGTCTCGAAGGGCGTCGCCCAAGAGATTAAAAGACAAAACTGAAAGCATGATGGCAATTCCCGGATATAATGAAAGATGAGGAGCGCTCAGGTAATAATTTTTTCCGCAAGGTACTCAGCTTCATTTATCCCGTCATTTCCCAGAAGCACCAGAAGACCTTTGCCGATCTTTCCTGTAATTATCTTGCAACTTAATACCTAAATTGAGCGATTTTTTACTCGATCTGCGCCGATCTCTTGCGCATAAAGGCTTCGCAAAAATCCTCAACATATCCGCGGGTATGCCTGCGGTTTTTGCAAATCCTTATGCATCAAGATCTCAGCACATATCTTCGCAAAAAATCGCTCAACTTAGGTAATATAATAATGATAAATAATTAAAAAGGGGGTATTCACTTGACTCAAGTACCCACTACATCTTGTGGTCGGCAATTCTGTGGTCTTGAACGTGCTTGACCAGCGCGTGGTACGGAACGGGGTCTACTTGCACGGCCTGCTGTACCATCCGGTAGAACAGCTTTCCGCGAGATCGAGAGGTCCGTCGGTTAAACCGAAAAGTGAACTCGTCGAGGTAGTAATCAAGATGCTCATGACTTACAGCACCATGGAGCGTGCCTGCCAACCACGTTTTCAGCAGCCCCACGACATGATGGACGCGAGGCAGGAGTTCGGACGCTGGCTCTTTCCGCCTCGCGAGGATGGTAACTTCGTGCTGATAGTCTTTCTTCTCCAGACCCGCGTAGCCTTCCCAGCCATCAGTGTGCACTACACTGCCGGGCTCAATTGACTCCTCTATGAAAGGTACCAGACTGCTCGCAGACGCATCTTGGATTCGACGCATCCGTATCCTGCCAACACGCCTCCCATCTTCTTGCGCCGCAACGGCTATCAAAGCTTTCTTCTCCATTTCGCGTCCGCGAAGGCCCTTTTCTACAGCACCTAAGTAGGTCTCGTCAACCTCCACTCGTCCAGATAATGGGCCGTACCATAGCGCGGCGCAACTTGTGCAGCCACGTCCACGCGGTCTTGTAGCTCCCCAGACCAAAAATCCTCTGCAACCCCAAAGCACTGGCCCCCGTCTTGAGAGACGTCAGCCACCAGATGGCCCGGAACCACAGCATCAACGACTTGTGAGTGTTCTCGAAAATCGTCCCCGCTGTAACGGAAGCGTGATAGTCGCAGCCCACGCAGACTACCAAGTCTCTCTCGGTCAGCCAGCCCCTGCGACCATTGCACCGAGGGCAGACGAATCCCTCCGGCCACCGAAGCCGGTAAATGTATTGGCGGCAAGCATCCTCTGTCGAAAAGCGCGCCTCGAATTCTGTAAGCGTCCGAGGGTAATCCTCCATGGCCCCATATACTACATCTTGTGGTCACTTGAGTCAAGTGAATACCCCCTTTCAATTATTCTTTGGATGCCGAATCTGATTTCTGTGATTGGGGAATGGCTATTACAGGGATAGAGTGCTTGCAGGAAGACCTCACTGAATTGTTGGAAAGCAATAGATGAGAACTGACGAGTTAGAAAAAGAAGCGAAAAAGGAAGAAAAGGCGTAACTCTGACCGATTTCCTCGAAGAACTTCTTAGCTTCTTTACCTCCCTATCCCGATGTTAAAGCTCAATATTTTTTTGCCTTCCACCAGACGTTTTTGCGGTGTGCTTACTTCACCCACCATCGTCTTAAGATCAAGAACCACCACATATCCCTCATTGGCACGCTCGGTCAAAAGATATTTCCCGCACAGTTGATCAATTGCCTTTTCAACAGTCTTATCAAGGCTTGAACGATTTATCTTGGTCTCGATAATGTATTTATGGCCATGATAGATCAAAAGAATATCGATTCTCCCGAATCCCGTCGGCGTCTCAAGGCGAAGTTCACCTTTTCCTCCCTCTACAAACTGATACAGCCAGGCACTGAGCAAAAACTGTCCTGTCTTCTCGTATGGCTTCTGGCTCTTGTAAAAAGCGTTTACGCCTATCTGCATGATGTATTCCTCAAAATCAGAAAGGATGGCTTCCATGTTCAGAAGTCCGTCAGGTCTAAAGTAGCCCTTAACAGATACATCTATAATTGCCCCGGATTCCCGAAAAAAAGTCTTGGTGAACCTTTTTTTATAGATAGGGTTGCTCACCTTAATATTTTTCCCTTCCGCCTTGATCAAACCATGTGTTAAAAGAAGGGACTGCTCCTCATCGCCGGGGATGTATTCAACGCCGTTAAAAACAATCTCAATGAAGGTTTCTTTGTATTGCTTGGCCTTTTCTGTGATGTTATCAAAATGGCTGTTTTCTTCGTACAGAAGAATGTCAATCGCCTTTTCCACATCTTCTTCAGTAATGCGGGCTGTGGTTTCGGGCTTTATGTTAATCGTCAGAATGGTACCTATGCGGTTCACCAGCCAAGGCTGGCCGGCTGTTTCATCAAATACTTTTTTTACTGCATCCTCAGTAAAGGGTTGATTGGTTTCCTTTGTATATTGGGCATAAAGGTCACGGACATTTTTTAGAGTAAAAGGCGGAAGTTTCACCTGATCAGCGATATTAAATGGGGAGACACCCCCTACAATCAGCTTGGCGATGTTGCGTATACCCACCAGCCCCACGGAGTAAAGAGCTTTGTCGGTCCGCTTTTTGTATCTTTGATAGAGTTCTCTTAAGGTGGTCAGGAAATTCTCCAGTTCGTCTATTGGGATGCCATCGAACTCGTCTATGAAAATAACGATTTTTTTCAATTTTATCATGCGATTTAGTTCTTCAAATAACTCACGAAAGCAGGTATGATCAGAAATATTATGCGTATCCAGGTACGCTTTCACCGCATCAAGCCTCGGGCAATCCACATCGGCCAGCCTGTTTACCAGTTGTCTGTAAAGATCTTTTTGAATCAATTGATAAAATCTTTGTGAATTGAGATTTTTGTAATCCTGGAAACTAAGAAGGATAGCCATGTAGGTAGTCTTTTTCTCCAGTTCATGGCAAAAGCCCTCAAAAAAGGTGGTCTTGCCGCTTTGCCTCGGAGCAAATATGGAAAAGTACCTCCCCAGGTCAACCATAGTTTTAATATCCTGATTGTCCATATTGGTAACGTTCTCTAAGGGAACATAATAGGATGCGCCTGGATCAACTACCCCTGACTTTTCAAAGTATCGTTTTTGTTTTTTATAATTCATTTTTTTCCTCCCTATCGCCAATCACCCATAATCACAAAAGGCGACTCCTGATTAAACTGACCATAACAGGCAAGGTGAATAGTGCTAAAGGCTAATTGCCACGCCCGCCTCGCCTGAGCACAAGCGCCTAAATTTTGCATATCTGGTTACGGCGAGTGCGATGGCGGGCAGGTAAAAGCTAACTGCTAAAAAATCTTCGATTTGAGAAGTTACCATATTATCTTGCAACTTAATGTAAATAATGATAAATAATTAGTATGAAAATAGCAATCCCCAAAGAAGCCATAACACAAATAATGAGCGATTATGATTGTTCTGAAGAAGAAGCAGCCAAAGCGTATCTTGATGCTGACGACAGAGCTAAAGAGGCATTTAATGCAATTCTTGCAGAACGCTTTGGTGCAAGAAAACAAACTCCAGAGTCTTTGGCGCCTAAAATTTATACTCCTAAAGAAATTAAAAGCCATTTAGACAAGTATGTCATTGGACAGGAAGAGTATAAAAAAAGACTCGCAATTGCCGCTGCATATCATTTTGCCGTGATAAAACATCTTAGCGAGCATCCGGATGATTTGACGGTAAAAAGATTTCGAAAGAAAAATACCATTACAGCCGGACCTTCAGGGAGTGGAAAGACTTACAGTGTGGAGGTTTTAGGTGATCTTTTGCAGGTTCCGACACTTATAATTGATGCTACCGATTATACAGAGGCCGGCTATGTCGGTAAAACCGCCGATGATATGATACGAGAGTTGATTGATTTGGCACCTGGATATAATCGAGAAGAACAGGCTATTTTCATAACTACTTACGGTGGGTTGATATGTATTGATGAAATTGACAAAAAAGCAAAAGATGGCGCATCAGTTGGGCATGATATATCCAGGGAAGGATTTCAAAGGTCGGTACTTAAACTAATAGAAAGAAAATCAGTATCAATAAACAATCCATATTCTGCTGCTTCTCAAATTCAAGAAGTAATAGCCAGGCAAAAAGGCAAAAAGGCTGCAAAACAAGAGAGCATGATAAGCACTGAAAACATACTGTTTATATTGGGCGGCTCTTTTGAACGACTGGGAGATAATCTGGAATCTATTGTAAAAAAGCGTTTGCAGCACAAGGGAAGAGTGCATGAAAATGGAAGTATTGAAATCAAGGGGTTTGCTAAAGACGAGAAAAAGAGAGATAAAGGTAAATTGCAAAGCTACTATAAAGAAGCGGAAGCAGAAGATTTTATTGAGTTTGGGCTTTTACCTGAATTGATCGGCAGATCTCCAATAAGAACCTTTGTCAATCTGTTGTCCAAAAACGATTTAATTCGCATTATGCAGGAAACCGAAGATTCAATTCTCAATCAATATGATCTGGAATTTAAGTTGTTCAATATTGATCTGGAATTTACGCCTGGTGCGGTTGAATATATAGCGGAAAAGGCAGAAAATAAAAAGACAGGCGCCCGCGCGCTGGTGAGTGTATGGGAAAACATCTTAACGGATTTCCAATTCGAGCTTCCAGGTACAAATTTTTCAAAATTAGAGGTTACTAAGAAGTTATGTGAAAGACCAAAAGATGAACTGTTAAAAATGCTGGAAAGGTCTCCATTTGCGGATTTTGTTGAGAATTTTAAAAAAGAATACGGAGTTGAACTTATTTTGGACGAAGATATTCAGAGTTATATAGAACAATCCGCACATCAGAATAACGTGCAGATATCCGAAACACTTAAAAAATTATTCTTCGGTGCATCAGCATTAAATTATATGGGCATCAGGGAGCCATATAAAGTTACCAGAGAAATGGTACAGGATGAAAAATATTTTGATAAGCTGTTTGCTCGCTGGTATGAAGATCAAAAGAAAAAACTAAATCAAAAGTAACTGTTCACGGGCTCAGATATCCCTCATCCAGCCCAACCATTAATATTAGGCTATAATGGCTCCTTTATTTTAATTTCTTCTCGCGACCGTGTTTTTTTTCCACCTTTAATATTTCCCAGTCAATAGTTCGACATAAGCCGTACTCGATCATTGTTTGTAAATCGCGGGGTGCGTTTAAAGCGCCAAAAAACATTCAATTTTGCCTATACAAGATATTTCATCATTCATACATTCGATGTTACGTATGCCGGTGGTGGTGTATGGAATGTACCATAGCTGGCTGGAATATATTCATTGCCAGTGTTTCTGGTTTCCATTTGTTTTTTCTATTGCACGAGCAATAAGCGGCGCTTTCTTTTTCAGACCTTCCAGATTCACTTCACCATCACGGTACATGCGGTACCATTCACGGCGTTGCCGGATGATACGTTCATCATCTCTAAGGCGCAAACGTTTTACTGTATACTCGGCTTTTTCACGATATTCATCAGAAACATGATTTGTGACTATCAATTGCAAAGAAGGAAGGAGGATTTCAAACCAATCATCCTGCACTTCAACCTAAATTGAGCGATTTTTGGCTCGATCTGCACTGATCTCTTGCGCATCAAGGATTCGCGAAAATCCTCGACATATCCACGGGTATGCCTGCGGTTTTCGCAAACCCTTATGCATCAAGATCTCAGCACATATCTTCGCAAAAAATCGCTCAACTTAGGTTCAAAAGGATCAAGGATTTTATCATCCTCAGCTTTTTTACTGCTATTGAGCCATGCTGAAGCAAAACGATAATTACTCCATTCGTAAGCAAGCATCTTGTTTCTGCTTACGCTTATATAATGGTCAATTGTTCCAACCGGTTCAAACATTACAGAATATGCACACAGTCTTTCAAAACCATCGGACAGATCGGGTTTAAAAGGACTGATGCAGGCCAAAAGCTTCAGAAACAAGCCAATTTACTACATCTCCCTGCTTGGCCCATGGGATTTCATTTATTACCACATTATCTTTTTGCAGTTCAAAACTCAGTATTTTATCCTTATCTTCACAAAATATTGTCTCAACTGATGCCAGCACAAGCGGTGCATGGGTGCTGGCAATCACTTGAACTTTAAGGTCGGCTTCCAGTATATTAACTGCCTCAAAAAGGGCAGGCATGAATGTGCGTTGCCATTGAGGATGCAGGTGGGCCTCTACTTCATCGAAGAGTATCACAAAATGTTTCGTGGGTTCTTGATTTAATATTGTCGATGCGGCCCGATGCTCGTTCCATGCCCAAACCATCAAGTATGCAATGGATAGAACTCGTTTCATTCCTGCAGAAGCATGGGTGACAGGAACTGTGCCGTAAGGCAGATTGATCGTAGGTATGTCGCGGGCATCCTCAACCGACACGCGCATAGGTTCGCCTGGTTTGATTACTTCGATTGAATCAGGTGATAATATTTCCAGTACATTAGTAAATATCTTGAATATATCCTTTTTTTGATATTGCCAATTTACCCAATCGCGAATCAAACCGTTGCAAAGCACTTTGTCTGCTTTGCTGATGCCGTTATAAATATCATTAGAGGAAAAGTGAATTGCTTCGATTGGAAAATATTTATCAACCCCCTCCGCGTCAAAACGCTCTGAATAATTCTTTGTCTGATCCCAGACTGATACACCACCGTCGGCCCGGACATAAAGAGCAAGGCCATCATGGGAAAGGTCCCAGGATTCCCACCCCCACTTTTGGGATCGAAAATGATAACTTATTTTCAATGGCTTAGTTAGACCATCTTTCCAAACCTTACGAAATTCAATTTCAGGCTGAATATCCTTGCCTCGATGCGGTAATGCGGGAAGTTGCGGCCATGTTCGGGTCAGTATAAACCAGGCAATGTCCAGAATAAATGTTTTGCCGAGCCCATTATCACCGGTCAGGATATTTAACTTTGGCGCAAAATTAACATTCATTGATGAAGCCGGTCCAACATGTTTTAAAGCAATATAATCAATCATTTCTCAAAGCCCTCATCTGACGAGTAATTCAATTGTATAGAAATTTTCATTTTTTAATCAATTTAATCAATAGGTTGTCAAGTGGGAGCGGCTTTCCTGCCGCGATTCAGTGATCCGCGGCTGGAAACCCCGATACCACAGATTTCCACTTGTTTCCAGGCTCTGCCTGGGAACGCATCCTGTGAGGCATTCCGTGGCAGAGCCATGGAACGAGTGAAACCAACATCAAAAAAGTATAACCTAGGAAATGAAGGATGCCCATCTTTTTTAACAGCGTTTTAATATCTAATTTTTTGATCATAGCAGGAAACGCTTCGCAATATGCTGTTCTCTGCTTGATTGTCTAACATAAGACATACTCAATCGTTGTTTTTAATCGTAGGGTGCGTTTTACGCACCAAAAAAACCGGATGCGCATCATCCACCAGAATTTATTCGCCATAATTCCCTTTAGCATCCATAATATTAGCACCGCCCCAATTCCCCGAATAAACACCTTTTCGAACATAGCGGTGAAAAGTCGAATAAGGCCAATCGGTTACGCGTACAGTCAGATTGTGTTTCACCGGGTTGTAATGGATATAATCCATATGTATTTCATAGTCTTGATCATCACGTATTTGATGTTCCCAAAAACGTCGTTGCCAGATTGTGGATTCTTTTCTCCGCCATTTTGATTCAGTCATCCATTCGTCACGATACAGTGACTGACCGCATTGTTTTGTTACAAACCGTTTTATCATCGCCCACCGTATGCCGAAATTCGCATCGTTTGGCGGCAGTGTCCAGATACAATGGAGGTGGTCATGCAACAGCACCCATGCGTCAATGATAAATGGATGAGTAGTTTGTACATTCCGGATACCATCACGTAATGCCTTTCGGACATTTTCATTGCATAGAAAATTTTGTCGTCGATAAGTCACCACTGTAAAAAAATAGGTACCACCTTTAATATTTGCTCGTCGATAGTTCGACATAAGCCGTACTCAATCATTATTTGTAAGTTGTGGTGCATGGAATGTACCCTGCATGGCTACATGGCTGTAAATCGTAGGGTGCGTTTTACGCACCAAAAAATATTTCATTTTGCCTATCAAGGTGTTTAGTCATTCGATGATGCGTATGCCGGTGGTGGTGCATGAAATGCACCCTACCTGGCTATAACAAGATGGGGAGATTTTATATCAGTTTTTGAGATTAAAGACAGCATTCAATTTTCTCAATGCTTTTTGCGTTGTATTTCATTTTGTCCATCAAGGCGTTTTATCATTCATACGTTCGATGATAGATATGCCGGTGGTGGTGTACATGAAATGCACCCTACCTGCCTCGTTCCCACCTTTAATATTTCCCAGTCAATAGTTCGACATAAGCTATACTCGATCTTTATTTGTAATTTTTTTTATTGTATAGGAAATTATAAAATCAAAATCCCTTTAAAGTTAGTGAATATAAGCGTTCACGCTGTTTTTTAATCCGCCTGAAGGGCGTTTTGTTCTTTTTTTCTTCAAAGCTCACAATACCAGTCCAGCAGTTTTGAAAGCGAATCTTTTGAAGGAGTCCGAACGCCTGATTCTATTAAAATTGGAAATTTTCCTGGCAATCAAAATTGCATGCTGATAATCCACATATCGGCGACCGTCCCCAAGTTCGTGGTTGAAAATTCTGGTAAGTGTTGTTTTGGGATTTTTGAGCTTCCAGCTCTTCCTGAATGCACACCGGAAAGACCTTGCTTAAATCTACATTTTCAGCTTGCAAAGACCGAAAAATGGCTTGACGGTCTTCATGCCGACAGGGTCGCATTCCTCTTTCACGCCAGGCCGGATAAAGATCCCATACTATGATGACTTTTTCACACTCATTCAACAAGACTTTAGCCACAGCCCCGCAATCTTCAACCAGTTTTTTCTTGTTGTCCAGTGTGCTTGGAACAAATTCAATCGCCGGATCAAGCATCTGAACCAGATAGCGACAAACCTGAACGTCCGGCCCTTCAGGACCACATTCGAAAATGAAACCGATCTTCATATATTAGCTCCGCTTCAGTTTTCCCATGGTGTACAGCTTACCCGGTGAGAACTTTTCAGACCATTCTTCCAGCGATTTTTGAGACGAGGGGCGCGTAAATACAGGCGAACCGGAACTATCTCTTTCCACAACAACAAGCTGGGACAGCTTCAATAAATCAAGCAGATAAGGGGAGTGGGTTGTAACAATAACCTGCCCGCGGCCTGATTCGACAAAATATCGGATTTCATCCACAAGCAGGTGAATGGTTCGAGGATCAAGCCCATTTTCGATTTCTTCAATAATAATAACAGGTGAAGGAGTGGGATGACGTAATACGGCCAAAAGGGCAAGAATTCGAAGAGTGCCGGTAGAAAGGAGCCAGTTAGGCAGTTTGTCCGCAATATTTTCTTCAGACATCATCAAGTAAACTTTTCGGTCAAGTTCGGATGTAATTGCCGGTTGCAGGTCTTCTGCAAAAGGCAAAACAACCTTGAGGGCATCAATAATGCCGTTAAATGCCTGAATGTCCTGGTCCCTGACCGATTGAAGGTATTCGGCAATATTTGAGCCGTCCCTGTTCAATTTAATGGTAGCGTAGGACCGTTTTTGCGGCATAGGCTCAGTCATTGAATAAGGATCAAGTTTTAAGAACTGCCAGCCATTGACGAAAGTCTTCAGTCTATGATCCGTAATGTCCCCGTTAGATATGTATTTGTGCATATCAGTTAGTTCACCAGAATTATATGCGGTCTTGTAATCCTGGGAATAGATCCTGTTGAATGTAGAATCCGCTACAACTTCCAAATGAAATTTTATTTTTTCATTTTCTGCTGTGCAACGAAACGTAAATGTCATGGGATTTGAAATCTTACCTTTGATCATCTTATGTTCTTTGGCCTTATTCCAGATATATTCAAACCCGTGCCAGGGAATCATGGCTTCATCCAAACCATTTAACACGACTGATTGAAACGTTTCCATTGCCTCAACAATACTGCTTTTTCCAGATCCGTTGTTTCCGATAAAAACTGTAAGCGGGGTAAACCTTATGGCCTTGCTGTCCTGAACAGCCTTAAAATTCTTTAAGCAAAAGGATGACAAAGAAAGTTTTGGTTTCATTTCATTTTTCCTCTGGCAATATCCCTGTAAATATTTAGCGCTGCCACCCTGAACGGGTCCGGGCAGCTTGTTTCTTTTAAAATCAGCGAGTATTCTTCTTCTGTTAGATTGTAAAGATGGGCGACGCGGCCGTCGATTTCAGCTTCGTGAGGCGTTGTGTCCAAAGAAGGATTTGAAACTTTAGCAAATAATATCTCATCAGCTAATTTGATAAAAGGTTTCTGCTTTGATCTTGTAATTTTTGGAATCGGAAAGTTTCTAAAATCATCGGGATAAAAATAATTCTTCATCCTATGGCGTCTGAAATTATTTAAAAAAGCCATAGCATATTCAGAATTAATAATTGCAAGAATGTATTTTAATGAATAATTTTTCGATATTTCTTCCAGTTCGGTTCTGCGATAATCAACCAGGCTTGACTTATTGCCACCCTTACCCTCTATGTTGTTTTTTGAGATAGAAACAGAAATACTTCTTTCATCAACATTGTGCAGGTCAATAAATCTTTTAAATACGACAATGCTGTGATTACATATAATCCCTGAGTTATCAAATGTACCTTTTGTTAGTGTTCCTCTAATAATTTTATCATCAATATAAAGTTCAGGAAATGTCGGCCTTACAAGTTTTTCGGGGACTCTATCAGTGTCCCATTCAAGATACTGTATTTTTACAATTTGAAATGCTTTGATATTTTTTCCTTCAACATATTCTTTACAATATTTTTCACTTTTAGCATCTGATATTACATCTTTTCTTGAAAATTCGCCCTTCCAATATCTTTCATCGCTGTTCGGCCTTAGCCCATAACTGATATAGCATATATCGCCTATCCGTTCTGTTGTTACGCTCGGATAAAACAACTCGCTAAAACTCTTTTTAAAAATCTTTTGTCGTAGATGATCATTATCTTCATTATCAATTTCAATTATATTGATGTTTTCAAAACTGTTTGTTCTTATTTTTTTTAGAGTTGTCTTTGATTTTGTGCTGTTTTGCAACATAATGACCACAGGCGTTACTCCGGCATCAAAGACTTTTATATTTTCAAAGTAATCTATAAATTTAACAAAATGATCTTTTATTATCCAACCCTGAAGCTTTAAAGCATACTTTGAAGTAGTAATTGCATCTGACGAAATATAAATCAGACTGCCGCCATGTCGCAGAATTTTTAAACCTCTTTCAAAAAAAGGAACCATTAAATCCCATTTTTCCCATAAAGTATCATAATATTTTGAGGATAAAATTAAATTCCTTTGTTTAGATATCGCCGGGTTATCGGCTCTCACATACGGTGGATTTCCAATAACCACATCAAATCCATTTTTTACCCCAAACATCCATTCAGGATCGAAAAAATCCTCAGAAGTATTTTGATCATAGGGGTTCCAATGCGCCAGTTTTTTTGTTACATCCGAGGCAAAACCATCCTTTTCTAAAAGCGATGCAATTTCATTTCTTAAATTCTCATCTTTTTCCCTGTATTTTTCTTTGGTTTTGGGGTCCGTGCCAAAAAGTGCCGTTCCCGCACTTTGGCCAATTCTTTTTCTTTTTCCTTTATTTCAAAATTCTGGAAGTTTAATTTTAGCTGCCCTTTTTTCTCTATCCCGATCAACGTATTGGTCGCAACAAACCTGGTCTCAAGATTTGGCAGAGGAAGAATTCCCAGATTTTCCTTATCTTCATCAGTATTCTGGTCAACTATAAGGGATATAAAAAAGCGAAGCTTGGCAATCTGAACCGCAATCGGTTGTATATCAACGCCGTAAATGGAATTTTCTATCAGAAATAGTTTTCTGCCGTAGTCGGAGGTGTTAAAATCAAATGCTTCTTCAATTTCTTTAAGCCTTTGATGCCTCTCCTCTTTATTGCCAAGATTATAGGCGGATTCGGTCTCTTTAACAGCTCTTTGTTTTTGCAGCTCTCTCCATTTTTTATTGTCCCCATCTATCTTGTTTAAGATAAAGACAAGTTTATGGAGTATGCCCATGGGGAATGCGCCGGAACCACAGGCAGGATCGAGGATTTTCAGTTCTGAAATGGCTTCGACTATTTTAAAGACTTCATTATCTGTAAAGGCGTGCTCTTTTTCCGTGTATTCAAAAAGAATATCCAAGCCTGTTTTAATATCATCTTCGGTTGTCTGTTCAATTTTCTTTGATACAAGGTTGGACAGGGAAGCTTTCAGGCTCTCATCTACCATATAATCAACTATCTCCCTTGGTGTGTAAAAAGACCCTGTCTGTTTGCGAGCCGTAGTCTGAGTTTCAGGATTGTAACTTGCCAGCAGGTTTTCAAAAACCTTGCCTAACAACTCCGGATCAAGGGCTATTTCTTCTTCAATGGGAGTATTTTCATCAATGGTAAATTTGTATGAGTTTAAGATATGAATTAACCCTCTGACAGTTTCTTTTTTCCTCTTTTTATTTCCTAATTCCCTGCTTAAATCGATTTCTGTCTTAGTTCCAAAAAAGAGAAAATCGGGGACCTTGAGCCTTGCTGACTTTTTTGGGCTGTTGGTGAAACAATCGATCCTTATTTCATTATTTTTGCCGATATTTTTATCCAGATTTTCAAACAGCCCGCCATTTAAAAACGGAATGGCTTCAAACAGCTTTAATGCTTTTTCCTTATCCTTAAAAAATTTTTCATACCTGTAAAATGCTTGAACGCCATACTGGCGGTTAACAAATTTGCGGTTTTCAGGATCATCTTTTTTCATCTTTGTGTTTAAAGTCGCAAAGAAAAGATTCTGCAAAATTGCTTTATAATAGGTGCTGTTATTGATATCATTATATTTTAAATATTCATCCAGCGTTTTCTTATTGTATAGGAAATTATAAAATTAAGCTTTCAATATATTGAAAATACGATATATAAAATGGCTGTATGGCAGCCAGGTCAATAAAAACAATATTTCGTGATTTTTGGTATATAATATTTGCTGAGTTAT
>Ga0255429_1129_pt2 | contig 15670 bp, 18 predicted proteins | sample ANMaggSeSYBR02H9_FD_182636 | JGI IMG/M metagenome (GOLD analysis project Ga0255429, IMG submission 182636) | Sediment cell enrichment communities from methane seep in Santa Monica Basin, California, United Staets - ANME aggregate JGI... | ecosystem: Environmental > Aquatic > Marine > Cold seeps >... | reverse complement strand
TTTCTACATTAACAACTTCAATATCCTTTTTGTGGAACTTAAAAGTTCGTTTTAAAGGAAAACCGACTTTATATCGGTCTGCAATGACCGCAGGACTTATGAACTTTTTGATGAACTCATAACTTCCTTCATTGTGGATGGAATATATCACATCCGCCACTTCAAGCGCCCGAACTAAAAATGGTCTGTCATTCCCCCTTACCTGTGCACCAAAAGGAGGGTTCATGATCACAGTGTGGACCCTGCCAGGCACATCCTGGATACTGGAGCATACGAACTCCACATCCACGCTCAGCTTTTTTGCACTTTGCCTGGCCGTTATTAATGCATTCATGTCTATATCAAATCCAACAACATTGGGTGCATCCACCAGGGCTGCACCAATAGCCAGGATACCGGTCCCGCATCCCAGGTCATAAACAGTATCCACAAGGTCACCCCTCATCAAGGCAAAATACAGGAGTTCGGCAGCAATACCTGCTGGAGTAGTGTACTGTTCAAGGGACGGTGATGGTGACTCAAAGACTGCCACCTGTTCTAAAAGTATCTCCAGTTGTCTTTGTTTCATCTGCCCTATCTGAACATTCCTTCATCAGAGTTCTTGAAAATACTTGAACCCTCTACTCTCTTGATAGCATCGTCAAGGTGCTGGTTCGTTACCTGGCTGTCCTCGATAATGGCGGCATGAAGGGCGGTCTTCAACACTTTTTCGACAAGGTCACGGGCCGACATACCATGGGTCCGTTCGGCAAGCAACTTGATATTTACATCACTTTCCAGTGCAATAGGGAAGGTTGATATATTAGAATTGAGTATGGCCAGCCTTTCATCCTTATCCGGCATGATGAACTCGATCTCCTCCTCGAAGCGGCTCCTTACGGCAGTATCCAGGGTCTCTACCCTGTTTGTGGCAGCTATAGTGCATACTCCTTCCCGCTTTTCCACGCCGTCCATCTCTGTAAGCAGTGCATTGACGATCTCTATCACATCACCCCTTAACTCCTGGAAACGCCTGTCCAGGGCAATGGCATCCAGTTCATCAATGAAAATTATGCAGGGTCCCAGTTCTTCGGCTCTGTCATATAGTGAGTGCAGTTGCCTGGCACCGTCACCCACGAACTCACCGATAAGTTGTGTGGCCTTTATTGGAATGATGGGTACTTCGGATTCATTTGCCAGTGCTTTTGCAAGCATGGTCTTGCCTGTTCCTGAGGGGCCGTAGAAGAGTACATTCCTGGGAGCCCAGTTGCCAAAACCATCAGGATCGTCAAGGAACTTCATTTCCAATAATAATACTTTCAAATATGGTGGGAATATATATTCTTCGGCCACTGGCCAGGTCAACATCAACAACAAAACCCGTGCCATTTCAGTGGTTCCAAAGACTGATATACCGCCCATGATAAAAAATGGTGACGTGGTCATAGGTCGCGTGAATGACCTCAGGAGTTCGGTGGCCCTTGTGGAGATTGCCATGATAGAAGGTAAAGGCGAGAGGGAAATTGTTAATAATCAGCCCGCAGTCATACATGTGTCCAATGTAAAGGACAGTTATGTTAAGTCGCTGGACTACGAGTTCAGCCCCTTTGATCTCGTCAGGGCAAAGGTAATTGACGTGAAGTCTATGAGGCTGAGCACATCCGGTAACAATTTAGGTGTGATCAAGGCGTACTGCAGCAAGTGTAATGTTAGCATGGAAAAACAGTCAAATAACGGCAATAAGGGTAGTAAGTTGAAATGTCCTGTCTGCGGGAATATTGAATCGAGAAAGCTGGCTGCGAATTATGGCAATTTTTCCACATGAGGGGATGGAAGATGAAACTTAAAGTTATTGATAAAACAGATACTGAGATCAGGATTGAGATCGGGGACGAAAGTCATACATTACTGAACAGTTTGAAGACACTGCTGCTGAGTGACCCCAGGGTGGAACTGGCAACTTACCATATTGAACATCCTACCATCACCGAACCTATCCTGTATGTAAAAACAAAGGATGTGGATCCTATCGTTGCCATAAAAGAGGCATCCGACAGGCTTGTTGAGGTCTTCGAAGAGTTCAAGAACGTTTTTAACAATAAAGCCAGCATGTAGACCATGCACATCAAGCCCGAGATAAGGATTCTTGGTATTGACGATTCATCACTGCATACCGACCGGGTGATGATCGTTGGTGCTGTGTTCAGGGGGGGCGAGTGGCTGGACGGTGTGCTGCGCTCCCACATCACCAAAGACGGCACTGATGCTACTGATACTATAATCAGTATGGTGACAAATAGCAAGCATTTCGGGCAGGTAAGGGTGCTGATGCTGGATGGCATCACCTATGCAGGTTTTAATGTTGTTGATATTACGGTAGTATTTGAAAAAACCGGAATTCCCGTTATCGTGGTGATGCGTGACTATCCTGACCTTGACCGCATCCGGGCTGCTCTGGAGCACCTGCACGACCCCGAGCCCAGGTGGAAGGTTATAAAACGGGCGGGCGAGATACATAAGGTTGTGACCCACGATGGTGAAAAACCGGTCTATTTGCAGCACTGTGGTATAGAGCTGGAGGATGCCAGGGAGATCGTGCGGATGTCCTCTACTCACAGCAATATCCCGGAACCCCTGCGGGCGGCGCATCTTATTGCCACTGGTATCGTGTGCGGGGAATCCACAGGTAAGGCGTGAAGCCGTGAGCCTGTATCGTGAGTTTGGGCGCATCCTTAGCATCGTGACCTTGACATTTATTTATCTTCCACTTCAAATTGTAAAACATCCAGGAACCAGTATCCGTCTTGCAGTATATTCTTGCTATCCACGATCTTCAACCTGTGCTTGAATAGCGGACCGTCAATGACAAAGGTGTGGAACTCACCGCCCTCGCCGCATGGGTCAATGGCACTGTTGTACCTGCGAAGGTCTCTTGCAAATTTGTGATCTATGGGGCGTCCCAGCCACTCTTTGCCAAGCAGACCGCCTTTAACACTTACTATTATGGTTTTAAACCCGGCATCTACCAGGTCTGATATGATCTGCTTGGGATCACGCCTCCACAACGGCATTATTAGCTTTACACCCAGGTCATTGCATATTCTGTCCACGAGGTTGTTATGGGTACGGATATGACCGAATACTGCGCCTTCTATTGCCGCATTGTTGTCGTTTAATTCCTTTACAACTTTCTTGAATTCCTGCTCATAGGAAATAAAGTCTGTCAGTATTGAAGGGATTCCAGTGGCTTGCATCTGAGCAGACAGGAGTTCCGGATTGATGGTATGGGAGCCTTTCTTTTTTGCGTCCCTGAAATTCAGGAGATGAGTTATATTGAAACCGTCTGACATGGCCTGGTAGCATGAAAGGCAGCCGTCTTTTCCGCCTGTCCATGAAACCACGACCTTGGCTTTTTGTTTGGGTTCTAAGGTGGTTATGGAATTCATTTTTGAGGTATGATCGATATTTATAAAATGTTACTGATAAATAAGAACCGGATAAAAGAAATCCTCTTAGTCATATATCAGCATTTGATCAGTTACTTCAAAATATTTATCAGCAGCTGCAATCAACTCAGGTCTTGTATTTTCAATAAATGATACTATTTCGACTTTTACGCCTTTAGATTGAAGTGCATAGACAAGTGGTACAAAGTCACTATCGCCTGTGAGTATTACCATAACATCCACTTTATCGGCAAGTGAAAAAGCATCGATTGCAATTTGCATATCCCAGTCTGCTTTGATGGAACCGTCAGGAAGTCTTCTGGGTGTTTTGGATTTTACTTCAAAACCAAGATTTTCCATAAATTGAACAAACTTGGACTGGTCTATTCCTTCGGGCGAGACGTTGTATATGATTGCCCTGGTAATTTCCCTTGATACCATTGAGTCTATGACTACACTATAATCCGGCTTTGCGCCCCTTGCTTTTGCTGATAAGTATATGTTCTGTCCATCGATGAGGATGGCTGTTCTTTGTCTGAATTTGTTTTCATCTTTTTGATACATAGAAATGCCTGAGTTGTTTATATTCCCCTTACTAATTTATACTTTATGTATCGGTTTGATATTCATTCTATAAAGCAGGTATTGGGTAATGACATGCCTGTATGTGATGTGATAAGGATATTTGTGTAAGTAGAGAGAACCACAGAACAATGAATGGCACTTTTCAGTTGTGTATATGATTGAAAATCAATCCCTACCCAGCGACCGTGCAAACTCTATGCTGCCACAAACTTTCCCCTGGAAATTAACAATGGTAGCCGAAACTTCCCCGTACTCAATCATCAGTTCGGCCGCACTGGGCTCGGACTGTCTGGGCGAAGTGGGGCTGCCCGGGCATAATAGAGTGATGTCCCCGCTTTTGTGCAGCCTGGGCCTGTGGATGTGCCCGAAGATCAGCAGGTCAACCTCTAATTCCCTGGCAAGATAGCCCAGTCCTGTCATATCAACTACTGAGAGCTGGCCCCGGTGTGTCACACCGATACGGATGCCTTCAGCCTCGAAGGTGGTATGCTCTGGCAGCAGATGCCTGATCTCCCGGGAGTCTGTGTTACCTGCCACACCCACCAGATTGTTGATATCCTGCAATTCATTATAACACTGGAGGGATACGAAATCCCCTGCGTGGACTATCATATCGGAAGAAGCCAGCATATCCAATAGGGGACTGGGCAATATTTCGATGGGCTGACCTGGTCTTAAATGTGTGTCAGAGATAACAGTTATTTTCATGAATGGATAATTCACATGCAATTTGATAATACTTACCACTGGAAAATATCCACCGAACAGGGGTATGAACAAGGGTTTGTAATACCTGCATCAGGATAGCCCAACTTTTTGTAATCTGGTTGTTTAAAGAAAAAATGCAATAATCTTTTATATTATGGCATTATTATACAACTATCGTAACACAATATACAACCTATGTATTACTAATTGCTATTATTACATGGATATATGTTAACATGAAAGAAGATGTAAAGGAAAGTTCTGAAAGCAAATGGGATACTTTGAACCAGACGTTTGTAATTAATCAACTGGTCAATCAGGCATATGGTGAGATATATGAACATAAGGCAGATCCCTGGAAAGTTTATATGACAAAATGCAAAATGCTGTGCCAGATTGAAAATCCCTCAATGTATAATTACTATATCAAGAACTGTACGACAAATTAGAGCGTCTTGAAAAGCAAATAATGGCAAGGCATTTAAGTCAGTAACAATTCCAATTGTATAATTTTTGTAGGTGATAACATGAATCTGTCTCTAACCCAGGAAAAAATATTGTCAAATTTAATTTACCTCTATAATAAGAACGATAGACCACTTCAGGCATCAGAAGTTGCACAAACCACAGGTCTAAATGTTGGAACAATCAGAAATCATATGCAAATCCTGAAAATGTTGAAAATGATTAAAGGGATAACCGGCCCCAGAGGTGGCTATATTCCGATAGCAAAAGCATTTGAAAGATTTTCATCGAATAATAAATCAAATCTCACTATGCACCTGAATAAAGCAAAATTAGAAGATGTTACAATCTGTGAGATCAGGTTAAATCCCCAAGACAATTCCACTTATTCAGGTTCGATAAAAATAATTGGAAATATGGAAAATTTCAATGTAGGGGATACCGTTACTATTCAAACACCGACCAATAATAACACTATGATCAAAGGAATCATTACTGGGAGAGATTTTAATACCAACACATTATTTTCGTCACCTATTGAAATCCTGTCCGAAAAAATTTAAAAAATTCTCGGATAGTTAGGTCTGTCAAATCATTTTGTGTTATAAAATTCCCACGTGAAATGTTCACTGTTCATACGAATTATCATAATAATTAATTTTACGTCCATCCACGACTGGTTATTTGTTGTAGGATCAAATAGCTAATATGCACGTGTGCACACAGAGATGATATTATGTAACACGAATGCCAAACTTTATGACAGCCACAAAAAATAAAAACCTTAATTATATATCATGTATGTATGTAGAAACAAGAAGCAATTCTAATTAAAATAAACTGATGGAGATTATTTCAAAATGGAAACAGAATTATCAAGAATCGGAGTTTCTCTTCCGGATGTCTTACTTGACAAGTTTGATGTTATAATAAATAACAGGGGATACTCTTCCAGGTCAGAAGGCATCAGGGATGCCATAAGGGCGTATATCAGGTATTATGACTGGATGAGTGACATAGAAGGGGAACGAGCAGGCAACATAACCCTTGCATATAACCATAAACAGCGGGGCATAGAGGATTTACTTGCAAATATCCAGCATGAATTCACAGATATTATCCAGTCTACTGTCCACATTCACCTGGATCATGACCACTGTATGGAAGTAATAATCCTGAAGGGCGAAGGAAAAAGAATGAAGGAAGTATATGAGAATCTTGTAAAAAACAAAGGTCTCCAGCACGTAAAACTAAACACTATTATACCCTCGGAGATATAAGTTGTAAACTTGAAAAACTGTTAATGATACCGTCATTTCACGGTATCAGATTTTTTAACATAGGAAAGTATAGACTTTCCTGTAGCCTTAATAAATGTGAACGAAGTGAGCAATATCTTGACTCTGTAATTGTCAAAACCATTTGTGGGCTTATAGGGTGAGCCGTTTGGTACAGTCTTAACTGGAAAATGCGTGAAGCGATGATATAATATGGAACCGGATAAGCTGAAGAAAAACCTTGAACACTGGTCATATCATAATATAAGTCATGCTGCAGGTTATAGGAAACAGGCAGATGAAGCAGGGAATATGCTCATGCATGACGTGAAGGATGAATTGTTATCCGCTGCAGAAGACTTGGATCGTGCAGGTTGTCATCTTAATAAGGCCATGGAAAAACTGTGAGACTGGGATTTCAGTATAAATTGGTTTTTCAGGTGGATTTATTGGTAGTTAGATAATTACTTTGAAAGGAGTTCAATGCGAAAAAAATTAGGTGGACTGCATACAGAAAAATTATATATCTTATATTCCAATCTCACTATATAACGAATGATAATATTATCAAATATATTAGCAGGTGTTAATGTGGCAACAAAAAAGTTCTTAATTATATTGTTAATAGTTATTGTATCATCATTCTGTGGCGGATGCCTGAAAGCACCGGATACAGATGGTGACGGGCATAGCGATCCAGTGGATGCCTTCCCGAAAGACCCGGGTGAATGGGAAGATTCTGACGGTGACGGTATCGGGGATAATACTGAAAAGAATGAAGGGACTGACCCCCTCAACTCTGATTCAGATGGGGATGGCTATATGGATAGCATTGACCTGGACCCCCTGGATGCAAATGTAAGCATTGATAGTGATGGCGATAGTTATCCAGATTCAGCCGATGCCTTTCCTGAAGACCCTGAAGAATGGGCTGATACTGACGGTGATGGTTATGGAGATAACTTGGATGGGTACCCTGAAGACCCACAATATCATACCTTTGTTATCCGGACATTGACTGATTTTACTTATGAAGAACTTGAAGGCAGAACAATTTTAGAAAATGACCAGCAGGGCACGGAATATTCCTTCAGTCTTACCAATAACGATTCCTATGGTGGGAATTTCACAATTACAGTAAATTCATGCAATGCTTACGACTGGACAAAAAGTGAATGTGAACCAGGTACCAGTATCAGCAACTCAACAGTTGCCTATTTAGGCCCGGGCGAGACAGGGATTGTTAAGGTTAAGTTATTCTCGGCATTTATGGCACAGCGCAAGACCTTTATGTACTGGTTCAATGTTACGCCGCCTGAAGTGGAACAGCCTGGGTAAGCACTTAAATATCGATTGATTCCAGCTTTAACAGTTCCAGTTTAAGTCCAACCCCAGGGAATAGTTGCCAAACTTATGTTTTGGGACTATGTAGTGATATAGGATGGATTACAGGCACCCTGTTAAACACAGGGGTATTTTGTAAATTATCACAGCATATACAATATAATTATATTAATAATTTGATATAATGTAATGGAAAATTTAAATACATTTGATAAATAACATAAAGCAAGTAATATCTTGTAGGTAGATTGTACAACGCAAGTGAAGTCATAAAATATATATCACTTATAGTAGTTAATGAAAATGATTTACGAGATATGAAAACATTGGCCAGTTATTTACATTATCGAGAGGACATAAAAATTGAAAAGTAATCGAATAATAATTCATAGTCTGTTATTCTTATTTTTATTACTATTATCTGTGGGTGTCACAAGTGCTGATAGTATCTACGATGAAAAGATTTATGAAGGAGATGGCTACCAGATTAACAATTATTTTATTGAAGTGTCAGATATTACCTTACTTGAAGGCGATTTGGCGCTGAAAGTAACAATTTATCAATTAAAACCTGATGGGTCTTATGAGGAATTAACTACTTCAACAACAGTAAGTGAGGGCAAACGGAGAGTAAAATACCAGAGTGGTTCTGTTGAAATTACGGTAAATGAAAAGAACCTGACATCTCAATATACCATTGTAGATATTACTACTGCAGGTATAGTGATAGAATACGAAACAGCCGTTGACGGAAGCGTCTCAAACGCCAATTACATCGGTAAACCCTCTTTAATACTTGCTAAAGAAGTCGATAAATCCAATGTGGAGATAGGGGATATTATCAGGGTAACGATAAAAGCAAAGAATACTGGAAATGGTATAGCAAAACGTATCTCTATTGACTTGGGAATCACTCCCGGATTTACATTCAAATCCAACATTTATACTACCTATCCAACAGAACTTGGTATCGGTAGTTCGTTTACCCAGATGTTCATTTATGAGATACAGGCCGCTAACGGCGGTACATTTTCACTTAACCCGGCCACTGCTACATATTCTTCATCTGTCTTCGACGATGAATATACATCAAGTTCCAACAGTCCATCGGTAACCGTAGCAGCAGAAGCTGTGGAAACCTCTGTACTTGACCTTAAAGTAATAGCAGATGAGACAAAACTAAAACGCGGGGATGTGATTACCTTTACAATTCATGTAGAAAACCAAAAAGACGTTCCCGCATCCACCATACGCATAGAACCTATCATTCCCCGGAACATGACATATATTTCAGGTTCCGAGGACATCAATATTATCAGTGAAAAGCCTGTCATCCAGGAAAGTGTCTATGGAGCCAGATATGAAAAAGACTACACGATCACATTAAAGGCTGATGAGATCGGATCCAACGAACTGATAGTAAAATTAACATATGATAACGGCACAGGTATTATGAGTAATAAAGAAATCTCATCAGGTACGTTCTATATAGAGGAAGGTGAATTAGATTACCTCGCAGAATATCCTTTTTATATATATTTAACGCCGGTCCTTATCATAGTTGCCATTGCAGGGTGGTTATACTGGAGAAGAGGTCAGTTCAGGATGTAATAAATCGGGAAAAGGCATAAAGGAGAATTAAAAATGTTAAATGTTTTAATTGTCGGGATTGGACAATGCGGCAACCGGATACTGGACTCCATCAATAGGGAAGCTTTTGGTGGCGGAAAATTCTCAAAATATTATTCACGCCAGAAATTCCCATCCCGGGTTGAAACGATCGCTATCAATACCGCAATCAACGACTTAAAGGAACTGCGCAATACAAAGGCCAAGGATAGGATACATATCCCAAACCTGCACGGTTTAGGTGCCAACCGTCTTTTAGGTAAACAATGTTTTATTGACAATAAAGATGTGGTTTTGAGAAATATTTCTGAAAGAGGTGATTTCGATGTTGCTTTTGTTATTTCGTCATCTTCGGGCGGTACCGGGTCTTCGTTCAGCCCTCCGCTGATAAAAGAATTGAAGAACAGGTATGATTATCCCGTTTATTCCATTATGGTCCTGCCCTTCCGTGAAGAGGGGACTATTTACCTCCAGAACTCTGCTTTTTGTCTTAAGGAAATGCGTGACAGCGGAACTGACGGCATTATACTGGCAGATAACCAGTTCCTGAAGAATGTCGGAGGCGATATACAGACTGCCTATGACGGTATTAATAAAATGGTAGCTGAAAGGGTGCTGTTCCTGCTTGAAGCCCTGGACAGTGAGATGATGATGGTTACAGACCTGGGTGACTTCAAGACAGTCATGGGCGGAGGAGCGGGTTTTGCTACTATCGGATTTGCGAAAGGTGATGGAAAAACACCCATAAAGAACGTGATCCACGATAGTCTATCCCCCAGTGGTTTGTTGTTCTCATCTAATGTTTATGAAGAAGGAAGCAGGGCGATGATTATTCTTCGTGGGGACCGGAAGTACCTTAACATTGATGATATCTCAGGTGAGATCGAAAAACTCTCATCGCATATTGGTCATGTGTTCAAGGGTGTGATCATCCGCAATGGAGAGACTCCCAAAGTGCTTTCTGTGCTGACATTGGAAACCACTTCTGAACTTGAGAATCTATATACTCTTGCTGTGGAAGCTATTCACATGGAAAGGGATAAGCGGGATCGAATGGCCACCAGGAAGGAAGCTAATGCGACCTTCTCCAAGATCGATGGATTGGAACCGGAATATTAAAGTTATTATCTATATGGATAAAATAATTAATTTGTTTTTGTGGACCTGTTCCATTATTACTTTAATTTGTTGCACACGCTTCATTTATTTCACTATATAGTAAACTCGTATGATATAAACTACTTAAGTCACTCTGGCCGAAGTGGGGATTTACTTGAAAACATTTATCAAATTAGAAGACCATATAAGAAATAAGAGGTTATATTAAATGGGTAAACGAACTCGTATTATCAATGATCCTTCGGATCTTGTCCCACTCTTACGAACTTTCGGGTCGGATGCCCATAAGAAAGTTTTTGACATACTCCTTGCAGATTGGTATACAACGAAAGAAATTGAAGAACAGCTTTCAATTGAAGTGGATGAAAGTCTAAGTATTTTGAAAAAATGTGGATTGGTAGAGAGTAAGTGGCGTATGCCTGAACCAGGGAACAAACCTGAAAAAGAATTCCACACATCCTATTCAAAGATACAGGTAAATTTCCAGTGTTCCATTGAAGATTTGTCTGACCTGCTCATGATCACTTTCAGTCGTGATGACGAACTCAGGAATATGATGGAGCATATTGAAACAGAAGTGATGAACGGCAACCAGTCCATGGCCGGGCTATCAAGGGCCATAGGTGCAAGCCCGTTGTATCTGAGAGGTGTGGCACGGCGTTCAGACAAACTCATCGTTAAAGGCCAGAGGATTGAATCTGTCGGTGCTACTGGATGATAGACCTGCTTCACAGTAAGAAAGAGAGTACTAAATTCCAGATACTTGTTGAAATAACAGCTCATCAGCCAAATGTACGCCAGAGGGAGATTGCCGAAAAAGTCGGAATAACTCCCCAGGCGGTTTCTGAATATATTAAAGAACTGACAGACGACGGGTTGATTTTTTCTGATGGCCGGGTACGTTATAAGGTCACAAAAAAAGGAATAGAATGGGTACTTGAGCGTACGGCTGAACTGAGGCGGTATGCCAACTATGTGATGGAAGATGTCATCAGCCATGTTTCGGTGTGGACTGCCATTGCAGAAGAGGATTACAAGGCTGGCCAGAAAGTATTTCTTGTGATGCGCAACGGACTTTTATATGCCAATATAAAAGAGCAGCATAGAGCTACCGGAATACTTATTTCAGATGCCACTGCCAGTGAGGATGTAGGTGTTACCGACCTACACGGGTTGATCGAACTTGAAGATGTGAATATCAAGGTATGCAAGGTCCCCAGAGTTGAGCGCGGTGGTTCAAGACAGGTGGACATGGACCTGCTGGTTGAACTGGTGAAGGACAGTAATTACATATGTGCCCTTGGAGTGGAATCCCTTATTGCATTACGTAAGGTGGGAAGGGACCCCAACGTTATGTTCGGGGCAAAGGAATCGGTAGTAGAAGCTGCATTCCACGGAGTATCCTCGGTTGTGGTGTCTGTGGATGAGGAGGTTCCCCCACTGTTAAACCGGCTCGAATCCGAAGGTTTGGCATATGAATTGTACGACCTGAGAAAATAGCTGTTTTTGATACAATGTCGCTTGTCATACTTATCAGGCCCATAAGGTCAGCCATTGAACTGCTGCCCCTGAAAAACGGTAGCAATACAGCCTCATTTATAGGCAACCTGGTATTAAGGCAAACCCCAAAAGGCCCAAGGCCATTCAAGTTCAGGGTTATAGACGGTAAGACCGAAGACCGAAGACCTCCAACGCAAGCCGTGGAACTGCTCAGGATGGCTGACCTTATACTGGTTGCCGGGCACGGAGATGCTGCTGCTAAAAAGGAAATTATTGAAATGCTGGATGGCTACCAGCTCGGATATGAACAAGCGCAGGTTTGCCGCCTGTGCATTTCACAGGGACGATACACACCTGTGGATTCAGGGTCAGTGCGGTTCAGGGGCGAGTTGATATGTGAGAACTGCGCTTTATCTGAACTTCACAGGGAAATACAGTTGTGCAGTAAAAGAATGGCTGAAGAAAGTATCGAAAGATTATTTGCACAACTGCTCAGGACCCGTGACCTGGACCGTATGCTGGTCTTGCTTGACCCTAAAAAAATGGACCGTGAACTGACATTATTTGATCGTGTCCGTGCCAGCGGCAGTATTACCCTGGTCAAAGTACATGACCTGAAACTAGACAAGCGGCTGAAAAGTATCCTGCCTAAAACACTCCTGCCGGTCCAGTCGATCTCGATTGGGGCCGGACTGCTTGACAGGAAGAACCAGCTTGTAGTATCTGTCACTGCCACAGGCAAAACACTCATCGGTGAGATAGGGGGAGTCAGCAACATTCTGGCAGGCAGGGGAAAGATGCTCTTCCTGGTCCCGTTAGTGGCACTGGCCAACCAGAAATATGACCAGTTCACAAATAAATACTCAACACTCGGCCTGACAACAGCCCTCAAGGTCGGACAAAGCCGCATTGGGAAGGGGAAGGGGAAACAAGGGAAAATGCGCACTTCCATTGATTCTGATATCATTGTGGGCACGTATGAGGGGATCGACCACCTGCTGAGGTCAGGCGGTGCTAAAAGGCTTGGTGGTGTGGGTACTGTGGTTATAGACGAGGTGCACATGATAGAGGACCCTGAGAGGGGACCAAGGCTGGACGGCCTGATAGCAAGGCTCAGGTACCTGTATCCGCAGTGCCAGTTCATCTACCTCTCAGCCACTGTTGGCAACCCAGGATGGCTTGCAGATGGACTGGGGAGCGAGCTTGTCGAGTATGAGGAAAGACCTGTGCCACTTGAGCGTCACCTGCTCTTTGGCGGCCCGTCAGAGAAACTGCGGCTTATCAACCAGCTGGCAAAGGAGGAATATAACAGGAAGTCTTCCAAAGGTTTCAGGGGGCAGACCATTGTATTTACAAATTCAAGGCGGAACTGCCACAAGTTATCGGATGCCCTGCAAATACGTGCGGCAGCGTACCACGGGGGACTACCGTACAGTGAACGGCGCAGGATAGAAGAAGGATTTGCCAACGGCAGGATACCTGTGGTTGTTACCACTGCCGCACTGGCGGCAGGTGTGGATTTTCCTGCATCCCAGGTGATATTCGAAGGGCTTACAATGGGTATCGAGTGGCTGACACAGGGCGAGTTCCTGCAGATGCAGGGGCGGGCTGGCAGGCCGGATTACCATGACAGGGGAATAGTTGTGGTCATGGCTGAACCTGATAAACGCCTCGGACATGGTGAGAGCGAGGACCATGTGGCGTTTCGATTACTTAAGGGTGAAGTACCTCCGCTAACGGTAGGGGTAGATGAAGATGCAGGGCTTGAGCAGGTGCTGGCATCTGCAATTATCTGGGGTCAGCGGGACATCATCAGGACAGTGGATTCCATGAGACTGGGCGGCACTGACACGGACCAACTTATAGGTGAATTGCTGGGTAGGGGGTATTTGAAGGTCTCTGGACAACGTGTCAGTCCTACCCTGGCGGGACGTATAATGAGCACATATTTCATGAACCATGACCAGTTATCCATTATTAAGGATGGAATAAACTCGGGACTGGAACCAATTGATATCCTGTCAGGACTGGATGTGTTCGACCAGGCATTTTTTACAGGAGCGGACCGGATATCAGCCAGCTTGAATGTCCGCCTGCCTTCAAGGGTATTCCAGGGCGGTGCAATGGAAATGGCATTATCAGGTGACAGCCTGGCAAAACTTGACAGTACGACTGCCCGCAAACTGATGAACTTTGCTGCTGATTTTTTAACCTGTACCTGTAAAGATTCACCCTATTGCGGATGCCCAGAGCGTAAGTTCTCAAGGAAATTACTGGATATGCGGTGTGAAGGAATGAAGCCGGATAAGATGATCGATGCCTTGACGCAGCAGTATGGAATATTTGCCTATCCTGCTGATGTGCTTGAATATCTTGAAACATCTGCCAGGCATCTCGAGGCTATCCAGAAACTTGCAAAAGGGCAGGGGAAGCTAGAGGTGGCAGAACAGGCAGGAAAATTATTCAAATGTATTGTCAGGTGATGTGAAAATTATGAAAATGATCACAACAGAGCGCACAGAAGACGCAAAGAGTAAAATCAGTTACAAGCTATGTGTTTCTCTGCGAACTCTATGGTTAAATTATAATTATCAGGAGATCAAAGTATTAAGATATTAGTATAAAAACATTTGAGACTGCACATATTATTTTTTTTCACCCAAAGCCTTATAGTACTCTTTTAACAAAACAGTAGTAAAGGGTGGTAGAAGTTGTCTGCAAGAATAAAAGTCGCTAATCCTAACAGGTGTATAGGTTGTTATAGCTGTATGCTGGCTTGCAGCCGGGTAAATGCAAAAACGGCATCGCTCATCGATAGTGCTATCGATATCAGGACATCAGGCGGTATCGAGAGCGGTCTTGAAATCATCGTTTGTCGCTCATGTATAGACCCGCCGTGTGCACGGGCATGCCCCACAGGTGCACTCACACCACGCAACGGTGGCGGCGTAATACTGGATAAGGACCTATGTGATTCATGCATGGCCTGTGCCAGTGCCTGCCTGCCCCGTGCTATACATTTTGACAAGGCCGACATGCCCGTTATCTGTACCCATTGTGGTGTATGTGCCAGGTTTTGCAGCCATGATGTTCTTGAACTGAGAAAGACCGAGGTGCTATAATATGTGGTCCAATGTACTCTATATTGATCTTGATACAGGCGAGCATCAGGTAAGGGATCGTGCCGACCTGTTCGATAAATACCTGGGCGGTACGGGCGTGGCCACCCAACTGTTACTGGAAGAATGCCCGCCCGGAACAGACCCGTTCTCACCAAAAGCCCCGATAATATTCAGCATAGGACCACTTAACACGATCTTCCCGTGCGTATCCAAAACTGTATCCATGTTCAAATCACCCATGACTGGGGAACTGGGCGAATCCCATGCGGGCGGGCGGCTGTCAATGGCCATGCGCTTTGCCGGATATGACAGTATTGTAATAAAAGGCAGGGCAGAAAAACCGTGCTACCTGTCCATCCACGACGATGAAGTACAGCTCAAGGATGCCACCAGCATCTGGAACGTATCTTCGGTCGAGGTCATAGGCAAGATACTAAGGCAAGTGGAGCCGGGCAAGGGCAGGCGCAGCATTATGCGCATCGGCGGGGCTGGTGTG